>Ga0157363_1006990_pt1 | contig 10662 bp, 2 predicted proteins | sample AttsexASBM1_FD_111477 | JGI IMG/M metagenome (GOLD analysis project Ga0157363, IMG submission 111477) | Fungus gardens microbial communities from leaf cutter ant in Ribeirão Preto, State of São Paulo, Brazil - Atta sexdens ASBM1 | ecosystem: Host-associated > Fungi > Mycelium > Unclassified ...
GAAAGATATAGCAAACTATGTAGAGATCTGGACAGACCACTAAAATCTGGAATATTTTATAACAGCCAATCACAGACAAGCATATTAATCATTATATCTAGTAAGGTTTGACTATTCTACATTATCATCTTAGCAAGTCTATTGAAGAGCTAGATACATTGTCTTAAAAACCAGATAATTGTATGGCTTATATAACAATGAAGACATTATATTGATAAAACCAGAGTTTCTAGTGATATATATAATAAAAGATCTAGTACTTAAAGTTGAAAAAAGAAGTCTTCTAGTGAATATCCTAGAATAACTGAACTAGTTAGTAGGAAAAGCTAGTTATCTGTAAAGCTAGAGAACTCTGCTAGTTATTGTGAGAATCACAAATGATGAACTTCATTTTTATTTTTTATTTTGTTTTTATTTTTGTTTTCAATTTTCTTTTTTATTTTACTTTCATTTAGGGTTAGGGTTTATTGTGACAGTCAGAATCACACAGTCATGTAGTCACAATAGAAAGTAGTGGAAGCTTCTAAAACAATGATATTATACAATGTGCTTAATACATGTTAGTTTTAAGACTTACATATAGTCTTTAAGATAGGCTATATGCAGTAGTATAGTATAGTATATAAGATAAATATATTGTATTAGGAACTCCATTGAGTTCTCTTGTAATATAGTTATCTGAGTGGTCTGAAATAAATAAACTACTCCTTTTTTGAGACAAGATCTATATTTCTAATGTTCTAGACTTACAATATCACATTGTGTTTCTTTATCTCAATTCAAAGGTTTCTGGGTATATATAATACTAGAAGACTCTAGAACTAATGTTATAAAATTACTAGTAGTCTCAAATATCTTAGCATGCTATTTAATATATCAGTACCTATGATCTCTGTCTATAGACTAAGTCTATTTAATATCCATTTTTGGGAGAACTACACCTACTGCCAGTATTAAATGCTAGTTAGAAGACTATCAGTATTGACTTCATTATAAAACTTGCAGAGTCCACAGGTTTGATATAGTAATAACAGTAGTAAACTTAGTCTCAAAGAGAACTCACTTCACCCTAACTCATACTATAGTTACTACAGGAGATGTAGTAAGACTCTTTTAACAATATGTTTGGAAACTTTATGTTTAGACAAAAGAGAATTGGCAGATATATAGAAGAAGAATTTTTTATAAAAAACAAAGGCAGGAAAGGTACAATTTGCATTAGTAGAATAATTTTTGCTAGAATTGAGGAGAAACTTTTGAGAAGGAGATAATGGGTTAGTCAAAGCTGTTGAGCTCAAAAAAATAGAAAAAGAAGGAAATTTTATAAAGAAATCTGTTCAAGAGTTTAGAAGAGCAGCAAGAAGAAGTGAACATGAGGGAAGACCACTGGTAGAAGGAGTATAAAACAATAGTGTGAAAGAGCAGTCAATTTGGATCATTATTAAAGAGAAAGCAAGAAGAAGGAAGAAAGATTCAGAAGAAAAAATAAAGGTAGAGGAAGTATACAGGAACAAAGGCATAAAATGAAAAGAAGAGGAAGCAAAATAAGAGAATAGAGAGGATAGAGACAGAACAATAACAATTTATAAATACAAGGAAGATGAAGAAGATTGTCAATATGCCTAAAGTCCTATAAGCAGCTGGGACCACTTTAATGGATGCAATAAAGATAACAAATACAGTGGTGATCAGAAACCTCCTGTAGCAACAAAGAGGAAGAAAAGGAGAAATGAGAAGAAATCTTTAAGCAATAGAAGAAATTAGAGAAATATCAGAGGTAGAAAGAAAATCAGTTATAGAAATAATAAGAACAATATAAATAATAAACATTTCAAGATAGAAGAATATTAGTACCTTAACTGAGTTTCCAGAGTAACAGGTTCAATATACTAGCTAGTTATGTTTTGAATGTTATTGTTTCAAATCTAGAAGAATCTCTGAGAGAATTAACATACAAAAGAGAGCAATAGTGGTGGCACTTTTATATAGTGTAACAGGTTTAGTTATGAGCTCTGAGTTCACAAAAAACAAAGATTTAAGCTAAAGAAAATCGAAAGACTTATATATATAAGAGATATAGAGAGAGAATAGAAATTGATATAATAGGAGGTTAGAAGTGGAATATTATTTTGGGAAGACCATAGCTTGCTTTCTATGATTCTAAGATTAAAAAAACGATAGAAGAAGTAAAGATGATGAGATTTCTATAAAAATGTGGGAAGTAGTAAAGGTCAAAGCAGGAAAAATCAGAGTGGCAAAAACAAGAGGAGAAAAAAGCAAAAAAAGTTAAGAAAGAAAGAGAAAAAGAAGGAAAAACCAAAAAAAAAGGATAATAGAGGTAAAGAAGATAGCAAAAGAATGCAAGATTTGGAATGAAAAAGAGGAAGCAACAGAATCTGAAGAGAAGGCCAAGAAATTTGTATCTCTTATAAGTAGATTTATATCTTTGAAAATATCTCTTGTCTAAAGAAGAAAAAGAAGAGATGTACAAATTTGTTGAAGAACAATTGAAAAAGGAGATTATTGTTAAGCATAGCTTATACAAAGTCTAATGAAAGATATAGAGATTGAATATAAAACTTGGTTTTATCTGTAAAGTATACAGGTATGGACTTTGTGAACAATCTTAGCTTTAATTTATATATTGTGCCATCCTTAGTCATGTGGTTGTAATTTCAGAAGAAGACTTGGAGTTAACAGATTAGGATTTCTAGTAAACAAAGATTAGTGTATTATTGCTAGTACCAGAGATTAATACTAGTAGCTAACAAGAATAATAGTGAAGACAGTATAACACTGTCAATGCTAGAGATCAATGTTGAATTATTAATAATATCTCAGAGGAGGATTACTTTGGAATTATAATCTAGAATTGAAATATATTACTTATTAACACTAGAGATTAATGTCAATTATAGTCAATTATCAGATTAGCCAGCCTTATATAGAGATATTTCAGAATAATATAAGACTCAAGTTGAGATAACTCCACATTAAGTAATATCAATGTCTCAGAGTATTGTAACAACCACTAGTTAAGATAACCAACAGTGTTATTAAGTAAACTTAAGAGTAAATTATTTTATAGAGATTATAAGAAAATTTAATAAGAAGTCTCTAATAAATTGCTACTCTATTTATATCATACATATATAGTCTGTGCTACCAATAAATAGTTCTACCCTAACATACACATATTATCCATAAGTTTATGATACTGTTACTATAAGACAAATATATTTCTTGATATTTTTATTCTAATCTTATCTACTCTATTTCAAATCTATAACATCTTATCATGTGATGTATTATGTGACCACAGTCACATACCTTTTCATTGTTCAAGAAAGAAAAAATAAAAAGAAAGAAAATATTAAATCAAGAAAAATAAATTAAAAAAGATAATAATAAAAAAAAAAAGTTCATATCCAAGTATACTATAACACAGAGCTTATCTATATGAAACAATAATGAAGATTGGATAAAAGTAGAAGTTAACTATATCATAAAATAAAGAATAATCATAGAAATAGAAATAAGTGAACTTTACTATAGAAAACAAAGTATTTACAGAATTTTGAATACTATCTTTATTTATATTGGAGATTGAATATAGTTTGAATATTAGACTATACCACATCCCAATCCAGTCACATCTATTCCAACACATGAATAATGTCTACTATCTTATCTGCACTCTCAATTTTCTTTTAGTGTAGATTAACCCTATCCATTCTATATTAATGTCACAAACTTCATTCAGCTTGTGTCTCCACAACCAGTGGACCGATTTTCACAAACTAAGTTGCGCTGGAAAGCCCTAAATGAGGGCTATCCGTACATATACAAGATGTACAAAAGTGACAACAAATGACTGAAATATCAGGCCATCAGTAGCTGTAAAAGCTTTGTCTGCTAATATCTCATGAACGGCTGGACGTATTCGCATGATTGAACTTGTGTTGGAAAGTGCTCATTAATTCGTTTCCAATGATACATGATACATCTCAAAGTGATAAGTATTGGTAGAAATACAAACATATCAATGTAGTGACATAATTAGTTATCTTCTAAAATTAGCCTGACAGCTGCTATGACAGCTGACAGCTTCCATCAGGTACAAGTTTTGATCATGTGATGGCAACAGCTTACGTACAGACCATCACTCTTTTGTATATATATCTTTGTGTCTAAGGGCTAGACCTCAGACTTAACAACATCAATTATTCCTGTTAATACTTTTCATCATCTGTCAATCATCATATCCTTATACTGAACCCCTAAAACACTATTTAGCCTCAGTATTACAACCAGTGAATATTTTATTTATGATAATTAATCACTTCTTATATATTCTTATTAGACTTTTTAGTAACTCCATGGATTTTCAACTTTTTGTTCAAGAACCATTCAGACCTAGAATAACTTACTTATAGTTTTCATTCCTTATATATTATCTGAGGTAGAAAATATAGTATATAAGCCCAATAGTTATACTATAATTCCTTATCTTGAAAATAAACTAAAGCTAACACACTCTTCTAGTATTAGTTGTCAGAGTTATAAACAGTAGACTTGATTCTTATTTATTTTCTTTCTCTTTTATCTTTATTTTCCATTTATTCTAATTTTGGTTTATTTTTTTCTTTATTTTTGAACTTAGGCAAAGGGTGTGATGTTATGTCACACCTCTGTCACACATAACATAGAAAAGAAAAGAATATAAAAGGTTCTAAAATAGGTGACATTATATAGTATAGCAACAGTATGTTAATCTTATAAAGTCTATTTAAGGTATATTAGTTTGTACTTGAAACTTTATTGAGTTCTCTTATAAGTTATCACTTATTTGACTTTCAAAAGTTTATTATAGATATTAGTTACTAAGCTATAAGCCTCATTTAATAGTATAAGATAATTTTTCTATTTTCTAACTTTTTTGTAATTTTTTGAGGAAAGTTTTCAGTTTTAGTAGCTTTGTTTTTAATGGGTATTTTCTAAAGTTTAAATGGTATATATTTTGTAGTTATATTTTTCTCATCATTATACTAGAACTTGTCAGAGTTATGAACCTTGGATACTAGGTTTTTTTATTTAACATTTCTATTTTTACTTTTATTTTCATTTATTTTTATATTCTCAAAACTTAGGGTCAGTGTTAACATAATGTCACTATTACACAATTGCAAATGGTCACATGATGTAGATGTCACATAACAGCTACATGATTACATATCACATAGAAGAATGTAGAAAGTTCTAGAAAGAGAATGTTATACAGTATGTTTAACACATGTTGATTTTAAGATAAACATATGGCTGTTTAGGGTAAGCTAGAAGTAGTTGGCACAGACCATGAGGTTTTAGTATATAAGGTAGACAATTCTGTACAGAGTTCTCTATTGAGTTTTCTTATGTAAGTTTTATATAAGGTTCTTTTTTTTAACTCACTCTAAAGTCTTGAGATCATAACAGAACTCTGCTACTAATAACTATTTTATTTAATTATTTTGTTAGTAATGTTATAAAAATATTTTGACTTCTTGATTAATTCTTTATGTTTGACTATTTGCTTAGAAGTAATTAGTCATTGACAATATTTTCTTTGTTTTTAATATCCTATCTAAATCTTTTATAAATTAAATTGAGGTTCTCTATTACTAAGAATCTTTCTTGGAACTTTATGTAATTTTTATATACTACTTTAGTAAATTTTGGCTATTTACTCCAATAATACTACTATTATTGTTACCTTTAGTCTAATCACTTTCATGAATCAAAATATCATAACTACTATAACATTGAGTATTCTTTGTTGTTCTAGATATTCTATATCTGCTAAATCATAATTTTCTTATTATTAGGAATAAAAATTTTTCTATTTATATATACTACTCTATTAATTTCTTTTAGTAATATAATTACTTCTACCATCTAATTTCTTCTCAATATCATATTTATGAATAGTTTCTAATACAATATATTTACTTTATATATACTAGACTAATAGTCTGTATATATTAAGTACTTTACAACTTCTTATATTTCTTTTTTATTTAGAATTTTTCTACTTCTTACTCTTCAACTTTATTAACTTTTACTAGTTTCACTTCTTCCACTTTCTATCTTACTACTTAACTACTGAATTAATTCTCTTTGATATAGGCAATTGTAATATAATTATATTAGTGAAAACTACCTTATTAATAATATATATATATATAGACCAATATATTAATTTAATAATTTCTTTGCTAGTTACTTCTTAAACATTAGATTTTTTATATCTAATATTATCATATCATTCTTTTTTCATTTTTTGACTTTCTTTCTCTCTATATATATTTACTACTTTATTTCTTATTGAGTTTTTCTCAATACTATCCCAGTTTCTTTCTGAACTTTCTTTATTTTTTCTATAAACTCTATCGTCTTTTTTACTTTTTTCTTTAACCTAATATCTACTCTTATTCTTAACTATAATTTATTATAAATAGAAACACTTTGGTTACTGAATGTGTTTTGCTATTTACTACAAATTCTACTAATAATAATCACTCTGGCCAATCTTTTTGTTTATGATTAACAAAGAATTATAAATATTGTTTCAGTTCTTGATTTATTTGCTTAGTCTGGCTATTTGTTTGTAAATAGAATAATGTTGATAATTTTATGCCAATACCCAACATTTTATTCAACTCCTTAGTTAACTTTACCACAAACTATACATCAAAGTTGCAAAGCTTAGACTTAAGTTTTTTCTAATATCTTTTTATTTTCTTTATATATATTTTTTGATTTTTTTCTATTTTTGGAATTAAAGTTAGAGTTTAGCATAATGTCACAATCATACTGTCATACAACGGTAACATCACCTAACACAGTAACAGTAACAGTTACATAATCATAAAGTTACAAAAATTATGGTAGAAGATTCAAAAATAATAATGTTATATAATGTGTATAATATATGTTGATCTTATGGCTAACATATAGTCATTTAGAATAGACTAAAGAAGTAAATCATCAGTAGTTAGTATATAAAGGTAGATATATTGTAACAAGAACTCTATCAAGTTCTCTTATGTTAACCTATTATAACTTAAAGATCTTAGAGCTGGTTAATAAGAAGAACTTTGTATTAGGTTAACACAAGAGAACTCAATAGTGAACTCTGTATAGGATTTTCTATCTTATATACTAAAACTCCATAGCCCTTGCTAACTACTTCTAACCTACCTTAAAGAGCTATATATTTGCTTTGAGATTAATATGCTATCTGATATTATTCTTCCAGAATCTTTTACACTTTTCCATGTAGCATATGACTATGATCTTTGCCATGTGACTGGTGTGTGACAATGATATCATCTTGACCCTAATCCTAAGTCCCAAAAATAAAGATAAAGGTAGAAAATAAAAAATAGATAGAGTCTACTATTTTGAACTCTGACATAATCCAATACAAAATTCTTCTTATCAACCAACCATAAGGTCTTTGATTTGTAACACTGTGGTCTATGGTAATCTATGCAACTTCTATATATTATCTCTGAAAAATCTTGCCAATCTCTTTGCCAATATTTCTTCTATTATTACTACAAAATTTATTATTATGGAAAATCTATTACATATTACTAAGATTACATCTTTTTCAGCCATTAATATCAACTTGGTAATAAAGTCAACTGTCAAATATGTTTATAGCTTCTCTAATATTTTATTTACTGTCAACTTTTCTGTTAGTGTCTTTGTTTAGTTTTTTATCCTTTAACATATATTATATTTATTCATATATTTTTCTATATCTTTTATTACTCCTGGCTATCAATATTTCTTGTTACCAACTTAGTCATATTCTATCTTTCTCTATATCCTATTATATCATGACATAACCAGATTATCTCTACTCTCAACTTTTAATACTTTAACATCTACTTTCTTTATCTTTTTCATTATTCTAACTACTTTTTCATCTTTTTCTCTAGCTATTTTTATTTTTCTATTATATCTATCTCAGATCTTTTTATACTAATTCTATTAAACTACAAATCTATTTTTCTTTAATTAATTTTTGATTTTCATTGTTTTTTTCTATACTTACTTTTTAGTTCAGTCTCTTGCTAAGTTTATCTATCTTTCCTATTTTTGTTTCTGATATATATTTTAAGATGAAATAAAATGTTGACAAATAAAGAGTCTATCTTGTTTGTTTATGATTTAATTTCTATACTTTTATGAAATACTCCAAGTTCTGATCAGTTTAGACTTCAAACTTGAACTTTTTTTTTTCCAAGTCAACAATTTATTATACAGGGTATGATGGCAGTCTGTGCCTATAAGAGGAATTATAATCTCAAGTAGGTTTGAGATAGGCATAATACACATGGATGGAGGGCTCTGTCAAGATTATTGATGGTGGACTTTATTTTATTTTTCTCTTTTCACTTTATTTTACTTTTACTTTTTACTTTTCTATTTTTAGAACAACTCGGGTTAGGGTTTATCAGTCACGCTGTCACACCAGTCACAAATTGATGGTGTAGTCACAAGACTGATCACAGGACTTGGGAGAAGGAAGTAGAAGGTTCTAGAACAAAGTGACGTCATACAGCATGGACAACACATGCTGGCCTCATGTTATACTCATGGTCGTTTAGGGTAGGGTGCACAGTAGCTAGCACGAACCATGGGGAATAGTATATAAGGTAGATTACTTTGTATTAGGAACTCTATCGAGTTCTCTTGTGTCACTCCAATACAAGAGTTGTTTCTTGACTTAAACACTTTGAGTCTTGAATCATAACAGGCTCTTCCACTATGTCATCTCTTTCTCTCAAACTTAAACTTTGTGCTCTCTAATAAATGCCTTCAGTTTTCTAATCCTTTTATTACTATCAACATTTCCTGGTCATGAATTTTATAGTTTCTTTCTATTTCATTGAGAGATTTTGAGAAATAAGCTACCAATCTCTATTCCTCATCCTCACATTTTATAGATAAGACTCCCTCTGTTATATAATCAGATGCATCAACTTCCATTGTTATTTTTTTTTGTTTAAGTCCAGTATTAGTACTTTTGTGAATATATTCTTTGACTCTCTAAATGCCTTCTTTTGCTTCTCCATCTAATCCCACTTCTGATCCTTTTTTTACTAGATTGTGCAATTGTCTAGCTATGTATACAAAATCTTTAATGAAATACTACTAATAATTGTCTAAAGTCCTAAAAACTTCTGTACACCATTGACTCTTTTAGGAATCAGCCAATCCATCACTTTCTTCACCTTTTCTTCTTCTAATTTGATCCCTCTGGCCCAGTCACTACTCCCAGAAATCCTACTTCTCCTACCTTCAACTTGCACTTCTTTAGTTTCACATATTAATTATTTTCTGCCAAATTTTTCACTATATTCTCTACTATCTTATCATACCATTCTTCTTCTTTCATCTATACTATAAAATTGTTAATGAAGTTCATGACTTTCCTAGTGTTGATCAAGTCATATAAGATCTTGTTCATCATTGTTTCAAATATTGCTAGAGAATTTGTAAATCCAAAAAACATTACAATTGGTTCAAATAGTATCATGAATGCTGCCTTCTACTCATTCTTCTTTTATATCTGTATATTATTATAGCTTTATTGTATGTCCAACTTTATAAATACTTTCTTGGTACCTATATTTTCTACAATATCCAAAATTAAAGATAAAAGATAATTGTTTTCAACAGTCCATTTATTTAAGTACTGATAGTCTTGTACTATTTATTTCTTACCATCCTTCTTTCCTACAAAAAATACAGATGCCATTTGAGGAGTCTAATATACACTTTCCTCAATTGATCTTTGATAAACTCACATACCTCCCCTCTCTTGACAACAGATACACCTTCCTCTTTCTCAGTACAAATCCTTTTTTTACCTCTATAGCATGATCCTGCAACTTTTTTGACAGTATTCTCTCACTTGTTTTTTTTCCAAAGATATGAAACCACTTGTGGAATTTCTGAAGAACTAATTTCTTGGCCTCTTATTTGGACTTTGCTGCTTATTATTCCTTATACCAAATATTCTATTCTTCTGCTATCTTCTTTACTTCTATTTTTCTTTCTCTTCTTGGTTTCCTTCTTATTTTCCTCATTTTTCTGATTTTTTTCTTCTTTCTTCTTTCCTTCTTCTTCTTTTTGTTTTTATTACCCTAGTTTTCCTTATCTTTGTCTCTACTGCTTTCTATATTCCTTCAGACACCTCATTATCCTTACTTCTCCTGTCCTCCAGTCAATTTCAGAATTGTGGCAAGCTAGCCATGATATTTCCAAAATTACACTCTAATTTTGTCTTCCAATCATATTAATCTCTATTCTCTCTCTATACCCTTCATAGTAAATATTTACTTCTACTATATATTCAATAGACTTTTTCTTATTGAAGGAACTATTTATATTTCATACATATATAGATCTTTCTATTTTTTTCAACTTGAACTTCTGCTTCTTAGTGAACCCAAAACTTATAACTAACTCTGTTACACCACTATCACTCCCTCCTATATATCAGTTTTCTCAAAACCTATCATTACCATCACTACTCTTAGCATATTTCTATTGTCTAGATTGCATTAGGATTTATTATCCATTACTCTAGAGAGTATTGCAAAC
>Ga0157363_1006992_pt1 | contig 10662 bp, 11 predicted proteins | sample AttsexASBM1_FD_111477 | JGI IMG/M metagenome (GOLD analysis project Ga0157363, IMG submission 111477) | Fungus gardens microbial communities from leaf cutter ant in Ribeirão Preto, State of São Paulo, Brazil - Atta sexdens ASBM1 | ecosystem: Host-associated > Fungi > Mycelium > Unclassified ...
AGGCCTGATATAAAGTGATGATTACTTTCAGCGAGTTTAAAATGTACTAACCTCTTTGGTAATAAAAAATATGACGACACTTTGGTAAAGAGCGTCCATAATCGTGAGCCAAAACGAATGCGACTGATATACTAATCCTAGACGTCCCCTTGTGTATAATTCCGGCGATGTAAGTAATATGCGAGCTTTGGCGACTCGATCGTAAATGCCTAAGGCGAGAGGTGGCAGCGAAGTAAACAACAAATTGTACAGCATTAAATATATTTGGTCTATCATTACAGCACCGGAAAAGCCGCAAAATATCTGTAAAAAAAGAGAAAAAACATAATTATAAGATATATAATAATAATTATAAAGATATATAATTATAAACATTTCTCATTTATTTTTACGTTTTTCTTTTTACGTTCATTCAATACTTGCTTGAAACCAGAATATAAGGAAGACAAAAGTAGCATTCTTGTAAAAGAAGTACAAAATCATTCTAGCGAGACGGTCGTAACACCAGTGACCGTGTAGAAGGAGGAGCCGGCTCAGCATAGAAAATCGGGAAATCGCGAAATCGGCTGCCATTACTGCTTGCGTGCCTTCTTGCCCTGAGATACCGACGCCCACGTCAGCGGTTTGTATCATACTAACGTCGTTCGCGCCATCGCCAATTGCTAACGTCCTCATTCCCAATTGTTTTTTAACGATACGGACTATGTATGCCTGCAACATAAAATGAATTATATTGTTCTAAATTCTTCATCATTATCATTTTAGTTATTAATTTGCGACTAGAACTTTGTTCAATCGGTATTCATAGTCGGTTTTTATTTTATGATTGTCTTATAAATAATATATCTTATGATGCTTATGCTTTATGATTTATGATATCTTAAACTGTGTATTTAAAATTATTTTATATATAAGAATTGACTGTGAATATCGACACTAGTTGATTTTTATATTTGAGATCATCTTGAATAGTAAGTTAAGATGTCATAAACTTATTACAGGTATTCATAGTTAGTCCTTACATTTAAAATGGTCTTAAGTACAGTCTTGAGATATTATAAGCCACTGTATTATAGAAAATATTAGCATCTTAAAACATTACTCAAGATGGTGACATTACTCTTGAAATAAAGACGGACTGTAAATATTATTTCTTAATATTTCGTTATTGTCAACGGATTACCTTTTGCAATGGTGTGGCACGACAGGCTAAGACGCTAGAGCACATTTTTGTGAGCTCGAGAAACGGACTGATCAAACCCGATCGCGGATCTAGGATCACGGTCAACGTCTTGCCGTCCACAACAAGCGCGCGTTGTCGTGGCCACGGGCTGCCGATTCTATGCGCGTCTCTCTCGATATCGCGATTGTATATGTCGGTGAGATCCGCGATGCCCATCATACCCGGCTGCAAATGACTGTTGTTTTTGCGCTCTTTGCGCGCCGACTCCAGGTAACCGTGTATAAGCGTCTCAGCTACGGATTTCGATCTTGCCTGCAGCTGCAGCAGCTGCATGGCCGGTGTGAAGAGCTGCGCCGAGTATGCCACATTCACTGCAGTTTCTGGTTTATCTCCTGAAATAGAAAACAAGACCGTGCTGACGTGGAACTCGCATTAACGCGCGCTAATTGCGTTCAAGAACATGGGACTGGTTCCGAGGGATGTTCCGTATTTATTTTTCATTGGCTTTCGATACGTACGCCTCTGTAATTTTTTTTATCCATCTATATAATAGTATTTATGCAATAATGGATACGTGCAACGTTGGCTGTGTGGAGGAAAATGCATTTACAATCGCATTGATTCAATGCGAAACGCCTTATCTATTTCTCTCTAAGATGTTCGCACTAAAAATAGTACTCGCCGACGTTAAAACCGGTTTGCCGCGATTGTTCGCTGGCTCGCGGGTGAGTGATTTTCCACGAACCTGTCAGAACCCACACGATGATCCCGGCGGCAACCAGAGCGGCCATTGTTTCGGGCACACCAGCCTGGAGTTTATCCTCGATACCAGTCGCACCCAATAATGTCAAGTGCGACTCCAACATCGCATACGAGTCGCGTATACGATGTTCGCGATTCTCCGTTGCCAACTCCACTTCATTGTGTTTCTGTCTCCACGTTTCGTACTCTTGCGCCGTCAGTGTTCTCTTCGCCATCACTAACGTACGTAGACCTTGACGTGCGTACGATTGCAGGTATTGTCGGATATTCGCTGAGGCGACGGTGTTCTCGTCGCTCGACGAAAGCGCCGGCAGTATCGTCATGTCGGCACCCTTACTGTATAACACTATCTCGCCGGTATGAGGATGTCTGAGCAACACCGACATGCATTTCCTGTTCGAGTCAAATGGCAACACCTGCAAGCGTTCGAAGAATGACAACGGTGAACTACTTACATTCTACTAGTACCTCGCTGTTTACATTCTCACGCGAGTTGTAACCACCTACGTGAAGTATCTCGAACGCGACCGTTGACTTATCCGGGAAGGATATAATCGCGCTGCGGGGCGTCCGTTTCACTAGCTTGATGTCATAAGCGCGTGCTGCATGAACCAGTGCTAACTCGTCCGGGCTCTCTGCCTCGTAGATCGCTGGACTCTGTAGCAATTCATCGCCGTTCTTCGCATCAGGACTGCGTCCTGAAACCTTCTGTCCCTCCGGCGAAAATTTCCGTCCTAGCAATCCAATGCTCAGACTCGGTATCGATGTTACGTTCAACAACTTTGGCCTACAAAGATATTGCGCCATTAAATACCATTATATCTTGAGCACTTCTAAGCGTTATACCAACCTGGAAATTTTAAACGGGAATTTCGAAGTCTCGTCGAACGTATTTGTCGTGTTAATTACTGGTGAGCCTGCAGATAAGGTGTGAACAGCTCTGTTGCTCGGAGATAGTAGTACCGGTGGAGAATTTACGGACGGAAATGAACTCGCGTCTGCTTGCATTATTCTGTTGAATATCCCGATGTTAAGTTCGTGAAAAATAATTCGTGATAAATCTGATCTCTCTATTATAAAAATAATCATATTCAATTATTTTTCTTTTTTTTTTTTTCAAAAATGAAATTAATCTGTCAGTTGTCCTTTCATTTAATCTAACATGTACAAACCTCGTAGGGCCACTTCCGTTTTTCTGAGGTTCCTCGATGACTCCGCTAGAGTTCATACTATCGTGATGCGGTTGAGAATTTACGACTACCGTGTTACACGTGGCTAAGACAATAAGAAACTCTTGTAAGCGATGTCGAAATGTACCTATGAGTAGGTCCTCCTTAAGTCGCGAGCACGGAAGCAGATTCTCGTTGTCGCCCATATGCGAGTAATCTTGACCGCCTACTGCGCATCTTCTAAATAGCATTTTGTTTTCCGTAAGAGTGCCAGTCTTGTCGGAAAAGACGTACTGCACCTGTCATTCAATAATAATATTCCAAGTATAATATTTATACTTTGCATATTATCTGCAAAATTTTTATGTTCCAAAAAACAATGCAAAGAAATGTTGAGAATTATACAGAACGATTATATCATTCAAATTATATTAAATTAATTGAATTTATATTAATATAAAAAACATTAAATATAAAAAAGAATTTTTACACTTAATATTTTTTATATTGGTTTTTTTATATTAGAAGAGTGTGTTGTAATGTTAGGATATAAATGTCCAATTTTCATTTTTTTTCTCAAAAGATAAAATTTTCATATTGATGAATTAATATCATAAAACATTCGCTCCGAGCACATTCATTTAACATAAATTGCCACACTCACTTGGCCTAGTTCCTCCGTGATATTCAGCGCGCGGCATTCCGCCTTACGGCCGGTTTCCGTGTCGTGGAGGGCCGGGTCGTGGCCAATGTGGTACACCTGTCCCACCTTAGCCATCTCGATCGTAACGTACAGACTCAGCGGTATCATTACTTGAAATATTATGACGAATGTCAGGAACGTCAGTAAGCTCTCATAAATTGGCTCCTGCAGCACCGGTAAAAATGGCACCATCGACAGACCCGTGTACGCGGACAGCCAGAATCGGCAACCAAAAGCGCCGATCACACACAATACTATCAATATCACCACGCACCATTTCACGTCCCTGTTCATGTATCTCTCTAAACGAGAACGCTGAAATCACGTGCACGTTGCATCTCAAAAAGGCATCTCTTCAATGTACCGTATTTATTCAATCACTTTGATTATTCTAAAATTATTCCTATAGAAATATATGCAATTTTCCCAGAGTGATTCAATTACTGTTTAGTATTACTAATTTTAGTATTTTTACTAGTTGTAATAATACTGTGTGTTAGGAAATGAGCAAGAATTTGATAAAGGTTTATTCAGTAGCTGAAACAGATTTCCTATTAAAAATATGTATAATTTGTAGACACTTGCCTTATTGTTTTGTATTAATAATAATTATTATTATTAATTAGATTCATTGTACTAGTTAAACTTACTTATACGTAATTTTTATTGTTTTTGCTCAATAAATGGATTCAGATTTTGCTCAAGAATTGCAAGAAAATTACATCTTGATATTAAATAATTTTACTTTTCAATTACTGAACAGAGTTAATATAAATACAAATTAAAAATGCACAAAAAATGCATGACATTTCTATCAAGGAGATATTTGTTTCCATTTATATTTACCTTGTACCTAGGACCACCGTTATTTAGCAACGCTTTGGTCTCATGGCCGGCGTATATGACTATACCCTCGACGAAATCCGTGTTTTTTAAGACGCATTCCCTGAGTAAAAGATTTTCCGTGGATACAGGCACTCTGCCGCCGTTTGGGTGTACCACGGCGCCATGAAACCTAATAAACACGTCAGTGAGATCACTCTGATAATCTAGTTAATTCTGTTTAAACGTTATCACGGCAATAAACGATATTGTGATGAGCGCGTTTCTCAGATAAATTGCAAAAATCTCGAGTTAAAGATTTACGATAAAAATGTGAAAGACAATTGATAATTTGTTTAAAAAAGTTCTGCGAAGTTTAAAAATAATAGATATAATTTTTAATCTTTTTTAACACAAACAATAAATACCGCCGATATTTACCTATATATTCTAGTACTTGGTTGATCGACCTCGACTACTGATCGGAACTTGGAAGGTTGGAAGGTATCCTGCAGATCGAGAAAACCCCGGACAACCTGGCGCTGCTTCAGATTCGATTCGCCATCGAGGTTGCATGTATCGAGGTAAGCTAATCCCTGAGGATCACTGCTTCGCAGAAGCAAAAGATCGGCCGGTACCAGTTCGTTGTTTGAAAGGTGAACCAGGTCACCCACCTTGACATCTTTCCACGCTACCTTCATATATCTGTCACCTTCCCTACAATGAAATCATGAGAAATTTTGTCAAGATATACTATCGCACTAGTTTTAAATATTACTTGAACAACACTGGAAACATAATTGCATAAACGTGACGCATAATTAAGTAATAATATAATTAAAAGGATCGCGCAATGAATAAATTAGGTACTCCTACATCTGCGACGCTTTTTAATTTCACCGTCTGCAATTACGCAAATTGCATTTAGTGACTTTGCAATAGACATCTGATTCTACGCTCAATGAAGAGACTGTGAATATTTCTCTAATAAAGCATAGTCTTTTTTTTTTTAATCAACTGGATTTATCATGTATGAAATATGCGTATCATGTTTTATATGTTTTATACGCAAAATTAATCAAATAATTTACATATATTGTTATTTTACATACATTGTTATTATTAAATAGTATCAAATAAAAGTTAAATATCTATTTCTCCTTCTCTCAAAATTGAATCGGTGAATGAAATTTTACATAAACATCTTATTTAAATTGATGAAAGCAATCAACAAACCCTATATTGCATAAAAGAATTCAGACTACTCTGCTGTCGTCACCGCAAAAAACATTTTGCATGGCTTCGAACGCAAATATTTGTTAAAATCGAAACGAACTCCGTTTGCACAGCGAAACATATGCATTCGGCAATAGTATTATAATTATTATTTGTACTATCGAAACAGAAAATTAATGAACCATCGTGAATATTATCGTGCTTAATAAACAATATGATAAAAAACTAAACAGTTAACGTGAATTCTTTGCCATGTTTTGCTCTTTTTTTTTCATTTTAATATTGAAATATTGAAAATTTTATTAACGTTATGAGTCAAATATTAAGCACTCACAGAAACATATTATACTTTAATTGCCTTTCTAACAATCAAGTCAAGGATATTGATATATGAAATATTGATACGTCGTACAAGTTGTGAAAGAGTTTCGTGAAAATATAATTTCCTATTACTCTCCGGTTCTTCTCGGCATGGAATTGCAATAGGATAGGCTTACAGGCGGCCTTGTTTGGTTAATTCAAGAAAGATTCGATTCTCTCGAGTACTCTTAGAATATGACGAAATAGCTGATTGACGATATTTCTTTAATTGAAGCACATAGAATGGCGGCATCCAAGGTTGTACGACCTTGAACGCCATCGTCAGCCATTCTCGTGGATCATTTGATCAGAATGAAATTGAGACGACGGGACAGTCATTGGAGATGATCATCGAAATAAAATTGAGAGACGACCCTTGAGAATTGCAGGTCCTCTTATAAACGATATTGTTTCGACATTTGGACGCGGTAGATTCGCAACATATTAATAAATAGGAGGAATTTATTTATGAGAACAAGAGAATATCGTATATCTTTACAAGGTCATCTTATTAGACGAGACTAATGATGCAAATTCTTTTGTGTTCGCCTTGAAAGATAATAGAAAGAAAGATACCATTCTTGTATCTTTGCACCGTTCACTTTTTCGCCACGTTTAGTATGTCATAAATCATTGTAAATGCATGCATTATGCATCCGCGTATCGTATCGATGTCACGATTAAACGATGTTTCCTTCTTGTCGTGGATTTGTATCGTTATGGATCTCGAAGAAGCAACATGGGCATATATCAACTAAATAAGCTAATTATGCAATTACACACGTAACATCTGCCTGATATCCTAATCATCTCCATATACATAATATAGCGAAAAATCTAATGAATTCTATTCGTTCGCGAATATAATATTGCAAAAACAATGTCCAAATGGACATAGATAAAATACATAACAGGTTTTTCTGCGGTATATTACGTAAGCAAGGTAACTACGTTCTCAAGCATACCATATTAAAGCAGGACTATTACAATTCGTCGTAAGCATTTATTTAATGATTCCTGAAATAAATTTGTTCATTTTCTTAAATGAATAATATTTTTTTTTAGTCGCATGTATTCAGACGATCAAACATACCCCCGTACACTATCGTGTACGTTATCGCCGGATGCATAATTTTAGGATAATTTTTAACTGTACTATAATTGCGAGAGATAACAAGTCAAGGATAACTTAGCAGTAACTTATATTACCGTTATCAAAATTCATAGAACTTTTATACATTTGCAGGCAAAAATTTTAGATTTTTCAACTTAATATTTTCTTGGCATTCTTGTAATATCTGTTTCAACTTGAATTTCAAACGGTTACTTATTCTAATCCTTAGTTTTATGGTTTAATCTATGATTATCTACAATTTTTTATTAAACAATTTTATCATTTTTAAATCTAAGTATAACAATGGACTCCCGAAACTAAAACAAAAATAATTCAATAAACAGGCAAGTGAGAGCAAACTAGTTTAACTTTTCATTTGCCTGTTTATTGAATTATTTTTGTTTTGAATATCCATACTTGAACATTTTTGCAAACAGTCTTCCAAATTGAAAGAACATTAAATTACAATTCCTTTAAAATGAAATAAAAACTAAAAACACTTTATTAATTTAAAACTTAATAATCTAAAATAAGGAAAATAAGATACTTTTGTAAAAAATAATCATTCCGATTAAATGAAAGAAATCGTGGGAAATCTGCATATCGTTTCATTAAATATGTTAGAAAACAAAGTACAAATTATTTGCAGTCTAACATTTATATAATTATGCTTTTTACGCTGATTTTCGTAGAAAAAGTTTCCTAGAATGTCTCTATATATTCTATTGGTTACTCGTCGATATTTCAAGATCTTAAGCGCATTTCGGAGAAACGATATAGTATAGAGTACGCACGTACACGCATTACATACGTTTACACCCGCATCGCGTGACGCAACTGATGACATCATTCGCTGATTTAACGGCACTCAAAAAGTTTTGAAAAAGGAAAAAATGGGCTGAATGTCTGCCTTTCCATTTCGAGTTTATTCCAAATTTAATTAAACTGAAATTCTTTTTAAATGAAATTCTTTTTATAACGTGTTACAACGTGTCGTAACGGAAGAACTTTATTGGACATTTAGAAGTTTGCGAACGGTATGTTGGTTTCGTTGGCGAGTTTCGTGGGAAAGGAGGCTTCTAAAGTAAGATACTGAGTGGACGGTCTTATGGCTTCGGATTTAGGATAAGTTTTAATGCATGTCCAGTGATTACCAACAACGAAACTATCGACGAAGGTCAATAGCTGTATGTTTCACAATTGATGTCAAACAGACGAGGCAAGTACGATGATTAACAGCTCGTATACACGAAACTTGCAACATTTTTTCCGTATAATCTGAGAAACTTTTGTTTTACTTGCAATCTTACAAAATAAGTTTAATTAAACAATTATAAATCAAAAGAAGACAGTTTTTTTTTTTTTTCGAATTATTATAGATGCTAGTGAAATCGAAACAATAATTGATTCTGTTTCTCAATTCGTAGACCTTTATAAAATAGAATAGAATAAAGCGTTCATCCAAAGAAAGGTTTCTTTGCTATACGGTTAAAAGTTTTTTTGATTTGAAAAAAGTTTCTTTGATTTGAACATAATTTCTTTAAATCAAATAAATTTTTTAATTTAATTTCAAAAAATAATGTTTAAATCAAAGAAATGACATTTAAATCAAAGAAATTTTTTTCTTTAACCGCATAGCAAAGAAATATTTCTTTAAATCGAAGAAACCTTTCTCTGGGTGTCTATTGAGATCTGACAAATCTTATAAGGCTACATAAAACTGAATTGAATTTTAATTAAATACAGATAGACAGATCATAAGTAACACTTTCGCTTAACTGCCGCGCCTTGGCAACTAATGATACAGTCTGTTGTTAAAAATTTAACAAGCTATGTGAACGAAGGGAGGAATTAAATTCCATATTAAATTATTTAAATGCAATTAATTAAATAAACTGAGATAAGAAAAGATTGATTTCGTGACTTAAAAAAGTTCTACAGTTTCATCATATTTTTACGCATATATATATGTATTCTCGAAAAAATGTTGATACATGTCTCTCTCAGAGCTTTGATGAAAGAAGAAGCGTGTAATTGCAATAAAAATATGTCGCGGTAGACTTTAACAAGCGGAATCGAAAGATTGTAAGGTTCGCGCTATATGAGACGAGATAAAAAGGGGTAATGGCAGTAAATGCGAATGTCAAGGCCTTCGGCGCACGAGATCAGAATCGACCTGGCCATGAGTGTAAGAGGAAAAGAGAGCGAGTTGCTTGCACTATTATGCGGATACATTGCGTTCAGAAAACGATAGAGTTGAACGATTAGCAAGCGCGATATAGTCACGACTGAAAGAATCGCCACCGCCGAGAGTCGCCAATGTAATTTTAAATTGATCGTCCTTTCCGATAGAGAACACGCAAATGCATCGACAGGTAGTGCGCCTGCATCAAAAATCTGTATAATATTTGCATCAAGCGTTAGTAATTAGAATATTTTCTTCTGTGACGACACAGGTAAACATGTAAATATTTTATCTCATTGCCATGATAACGTGGTCTTTTTTTATCGATAAAAGAAGAGATTTTTAATCAAGACTACCATACAAATTATGGAACGATTTTGTATGATGAGCGTGATCGGGAATGTGAATTAATATTGAAAAGAAATTGACGTGTATAGGATATGATGAGATACGTCGAAGGGCAAGGTCGCCTTGCGAAATCCAGGGAGACGTATCGGAATTGCCAGGTCATCGATCAATTTTCCGATTACGTTGCATTATGAACGAGGGTTCGTGACGATCACGGAACTGCCCACGTTCGCAAGAATGATCAAAACGACGAGCGAACGATTAGATAGACCAACGGCAATTGAATCACAATTGTAATTATATGAGACCAAATGAAAATCTGTTGATTTTCATATAGATGTAAAAAATTAAGAATAATATAATATTTTTGGGTCATGAAGTAATTATCTTTCTTTATTTTCACACATAAATGTTTTCGAGGATCTCAATTTTTCCTCAATTTACATCAATATAAAATCGAGTAAAGAATCCGTTCTAATTGCATGAGTCCCGATGAAATTATACACTGAAAGAAAAGATTGGCTGAATATGGCATAACATTTTTAATTGGTTGCAGCAATCAATTTTTGATGATTTTTTATTTTAGAATCGAAATTCTATATTGCCATTGCGGATAGACTAATGCAATCAAAAATTGGCTGCTGCAGCCAATTAAAAATTATTCATATTTTATCATCTAATTTGCTGCAGCAGTCAATCTTTTTTTTTCAGTGTAGCAAATTCGATTGGGCGCACAAGTGCATATTAAAACCGTTGTGTACGAATTTCATTTTAGTGTAA
>Ga0157363_1006993_pt1 | contig 10662 bp, 5 predicted proteins | sample AttsexASBM1_FD_111477 | JGI IMG/M metagenome (GOLD analysis project Ga0157363, IMG submission 111477) | Fungus gardens microbial communities from leaf cutter ant in Ribeirão Preto, State of São Paulo, Brazil - Atta sexdens ASBM1 | ecosystem: Host-associated > Fungi > Mycelium > Unclassified ...
CATAAGTAATTATTTTATTTTTTTAGAACGATCTTTAATGAATAAATTTTAGTAATCAATGTTTACTGATGTCGATCATATTTACCGAAAATTATGACGATATACAAATATCTTGAACAAATATTTTACAACAAAATCTATTTATAAAAAATTTTTTAAATAAAATTAAGTTTATAAAAATATGAATAGATATATAATTATTTTATTTCATTTATATTTTTTTCTCACATCGAATACGATCTTCGGTGAATAAGATTCAGTATCAGACGTTTATCGATTTTTTTTCGACTATTTTGACTGTATTTAACGATAATATAAATGATGTTAAATAAAGGTGTGAACATGTGTGTGTGAAGCATAACACTCAATCAAACAACGACCAATGAGCGTACGAATTCTCAATGAACCGCGTAAATAATAACTGGAATAATTAGGAGAATAATTAATCATAGTTAATTCAGCGTGATTCGTGTAAATTTTCTCCTTGTGCTCTACCGATTACCGTAGCGAATTACTGTCGCATTTAAAAATAAACACGTATGTATTAGCAACATTAACGTATTCGGTAAGAACGATTTTTTTATCGTTCTACGACACCATCAGTTTTGTCGTTTTTCTCTCGATTCAGAATACCAGGATCGCGTAACGGATGACGATAAAATGCGTCGTACGGGTTCACGCATCGATAATCGCCATGACAAAATAACGAACAGCTCAATTAGATGCATCGTAAAATACAAATGTATCCGCGTGCCGCTTCCGAACGTGCTAGGCAAGCTTTTCTTATGCACGTGTGCGTGTGTGCGTGAGTGTGTGTGACTATGTCTCGCCGTGCGCGCATTCGGATACGAGGAACATAAGTAGAAAAGTCGTCCGTCCGGAACCGAACGGACGTAATAACTTTAATTGTTAATTAACGCTAGCTTTGCGTTGGCCGCACCGTGGAGCCCTCGAATATTGCCCTCGACTGACCCTTTGTTCTTTGTCTTCGAATCTCTCTTTGCAAATTCGAATGCTCTCTTCTAAACACCCGACTGCGTTTCGTCGCGAGATAATTAATACCGTTGAATTTAATTACACCAACCTCGCAATATACACATTTATAGTGGGTATTTGTATTTTTAATTAGTGCAACCCCGCTCATCGTATGTACTAAGATACGACACGTGCATTTTTAATATAATTCGCGTAACCCGTTTACATATTTGTATTTCGTTTTGTATAATTTTACGTGTTATTAAGTCCATATTAAATTATTTATTGAGATTTATTGAGATTGAGAGAAGGTATTATGAATTTAAATTTAAAATCCGACCAATCAGATAACTTTAATTTTAATCTATTTGTTCTAATTAATTTAATTTTAATCTTGACTTTTCAAATCACTTTCCAAGTCTGATACGCGCTTCACGCGAGACATTTTTTATCGAGACTCATTGTCGAGCAAGCGCAAAATTTTGCTTGGCCTCTTCGGCACGTACTTAAAAGGGTTTCCTCTTAACGAGAGAAGAAATTAGTGAGTACTAAGCAACTCCTTATTGTCATGCTGTCACGAAATAGTCACTTTTTGTTACTGTTCTTTTCGAGATTATAAGAGCACGTTTAATATTGCCATTTTCTTCCTAGCCAACTAGTCTGTTGTCATTTAATAATAAAAAGAGAAGAGCTTCTTAATCTTTATTGTCGACTAAATATTCTCTGTGAAGTTTTACATTATAAAATGTAATTTTATAAATGAAATGAGTTATCTGTAATTTAAAATTTGTTGCATCTAATTAACACGAATCAGTTACAATATACAATAAATTAGTAATATCTTTCCTTTGTTCCAATTTGCTGCCATGAATGAATATCGATTTATAATCGATTGCATGCATTGACGTATTACAGTGTAAGCCAGAGTGTAAGAAGCTATCGCATAAATAGGATTTGTCAAATGGTCCGATGTAAAAAGAGCCGATCATACAGGACTTCTGCAACGGCGACTCTTTGTGCGAACTCAATAGTCCATTCATCATTCTGGCTATTCGATCAACGCCTAGTACGCGCTATTTTTATGAAGAAAATGGCGAAGAATGCGGATTACATCAGATTACCTTTCTACAACTTTAACTTATCATTTGAGAATTAATAACATATTTTAGGATATACAAATATAAAATAAAAATACGTTGGAATGAATACGTTAGAATTGTAATTGTAGAATTATAAATGTATCTTTTGTATGTGGAATTTAGTGAACCAGAGAAAAGCAATTTTGTTGAAAACATTACATATCTAATAATCGATACTAAAAGATTTATACTTTGTTTTATTCCAACGCTTACCATCAAATCTGATAATTTGAGGATTACGTTGATGGTTGGAGCGTTAAAATTGTATCTGTCATTGAGTTTATCAATTTGAAAATTCGATAAACATAACGATGTAGAATTGTTGCAACATAACATTTTGTCGAGAACCTTTTTAACTACATATTGACCAGATCCACAATCAAAACATGTTGCTTTACATTATATTTATACTAATACTTTACATTATATTTATACTTGTTTTCAATGCATAATATTGATAAGGACCCAAAATCGAAACGTATATCAAATTTATTAAAATTCTGTAATAAATAAATTTTTACACACTTTAATAACTTATATTGGCTCTAATTGGCATTTTATATTTTTTAAAATTTTGTTGAAAGTTATTTGAAGGTGCACTATTTGAAAGAAAAGTGTTTGGTATTTTCGAACTATATGACAAAATAATTATACTTAAGAGCTCAATTTTATAATTACTACTATTGTAATGTTAGTAATAATAATTATATTTATAATTATTATTATGCATTATAGCAATGGATCACGACATGACGATCACCCACGGCGAAAACCTTTGACATCTCTAAAGAAAATATCCGTGACAGCCTCAAAAGTATTATTAGAAGAAAAGTATTATTATATTTATAGTTTTATTTAAAAAATATATAATTAGCATAAAAAATTATTATAATTGCTTTTCATTATGTTTTCAATGTGATACTAAGATAATTGAGATATTTTTCAAATATTATGTCAATTATATTTTTACCTCTTAATTAATACTAACTTTAATTAAAACCTGAGATCTTGTTTGGCTATTTTCAGAATGTAGAATGTAATAGAATGAGTCAATTCCAGTTTTGCAAAACAAAATTCGTACTCTTTCTCTATATTTTTTTACTCGTACTATATGAAAGAACGTCGTGATTTCTTTTCTCCGCATCTCTCGTAACTTTAAGGATGGCACGAGATAGGAAATATTAAGAAAGAAGCTCGTAGTAAAAGATAGACTGACTAGTCCTCAGCGATTCTCGTCACATTCGAAGCTCCTTCACAACTCACTTTGTTCCTGAAATTGCTTTCATTTTGATAATAGCAAACGTTTAAGCAACGCGAATAGCACATTTTAGATAGTCTCACGATTTTATTAGATTTTTTTACGATTATTAAAAAAAAATCGTTAATTTGGAGTAGAAAAAATTGTTACAATTAACTAGGCTTCGAATTAGACTTTACATACATTAATTTCATTAATCTATTTTTTTCTAAAGTTAATATGTTTTTTGCGTAACGATTTATCTTCTTTTATTTAAATAGTTTTTATATCATAAATATTAACTTCAGATGCATAAGAATTTGTAAACTAACATAAGATTAATTATAAATCACTAAGTACAATAAAACTAAATTTTACATAAATTAATTTCACAAATCTAATATTTCTTTCTGGAAACGGATATTTTTCTTCCACATAATGATTTATATTGTTACAAAGTTCAGATTCATAAGAATTTATATATCAGAATCCAAAAATATTATACAACAGAAATTACGTTTCAATGATTGTATAGAACAGTTTGTGTTGAAGAAGTATCAGAAACTTCCGGAAGTATCGAACGGCCGACCGGGCGTATTAAGATCGCATTTGGCGACGGATCGCTATATCCTGATGGATCGCTTGTCGATTACGTGGTCTAATCCGGGCTCGCATGACTACGACAATCCGGACTCGCTGCTGCGGAGAAATAATTTGTCATTCCGATCTCGTTCGTGATCCTCCACCTCTAAGATTTCGGTGATCGACTCGGCACGTCGTAAACATTCGCTTTTCGTGCCTCGCGATACAGCGATATATCTTCTTCATGGCCACACCATATCGTGCCCGTCACTACATTATACGGGGGGTATACTTGTATCTTGTAAACAAAATGGATATGAAAAAACAAATACTGAATAAAAATCGCACGACACAATATGTCGCGCATGGATGATGGATCACGCGGCCCTTTTCAGTCGCTTTCTTAAGAACTTGGTATCCAATATCGTTCCTAAAGACTCATTTTCACGTGTCAACGCGTTAAACTTTTGTCGTGACATCGGACCTATAGATATATGTTGTTACGAACTTGAGTCTCTGATCTTCGCGTTACTAAGAGAAATATGGTCAATTCTATACGACAGCTCGTAGATCATTTAAACTTTGTAAATGGCACAAGGATGTAAAGTTCACCTTTACTGCATACTAAACCATTGCAATTTACATAGTGCCAAAGTGTTTTAGCGAATTATGTTTTCTGATATAACATCCACATAATAGAAAAAAAATAATTGCATCATTGGAGTTTTAACTCTCTATATAATTGACACCAAATCTGTAAAACAGTTACTAATGCTGAATTTATAAGATCCATTTAATTTGAATTTACATCAAATTATTTAATATTTAAAAATTTTATTATTTAATTTATTAAAAGGCACTAATTAATTTCATAAAATTATAATGATATAATATATTATTTCATTTTAATTTCATAAAATTAAAATGACATAAAATATATGAGAAAAAGAGAATGAATACTAACAATATTTTAATATGAATTAATATATATTTAATCTAAATTTAATTTAATTTAATTTAATTTAATCTACTACTAATTTAAATGTGTAGATATAACATGAAACAAATTGAATTGCTTGATGTTTTAAAAAGATTTATAATTAAGTAAGTCCAATAGACCGACTGCTTACTTCAGAAGATTAAAGGAATGGATTAAAGGAATTTCACTCGTGTTTATTCGTATATTTATTTAAACTTCGGGCATATGGCAATGATATTCATACGCTCCATTAACTTGCGTGCATGCGTGCGTGCATGCGTGCGTGCGGGCATGCATATCAGCATGCGTGCGTTTCGTTCCCGTTTCGATGCGTCTCGTGCATCGAGAGATGTCGACTCTCGATACTGCAAGTATTATACACGCGGACAGCCACGAAAGCACTGGCCGTTTCCGAATGCAGAATGCAACTGCCGCACGTGTGTCGACTCAGATCTCGAAGTTCGGTTACCCGGAAGGACAACTCGCCCTTTGAGATCTGCTCAAAGAGAGGGTCGTGTCTCTTGTCTTCTCCGATATATTCTTGAAAATTGCGCGTGCGAAAAGGACAAACAGCTCGATCTGATATGTGATTAAGTTTAATTTTAAGAAAACGTCGAATCAACTTTCTCGCGGAAGTTTCTTACTCCCTTCGCTCGCAGACATGTCCGAAAGTTAAAATATAAAGCAAAGTATATTGTTCTTGCTCAGCTGAACATCGCCTTGTTCTTCTTCTTCTTTCCGCAATTTGCTCAACTAAGTTTTCGCAGGTTATCTTTTCATTTTATTTTTAAGCATATATGTATTATCTTTTCATGATATTACTAGACGGAATCGCTAAATTTTTTAGTTTTTAAATAAATATATTTTATAAAAAATTTTGTTCTATTGGAGAATAACTTGCGTTAATTTATTTTCGTGATATTCGCATGAATTGGAAATGATAAAATTGACATAAAAATATTATTACACAGAAAGGATGAATTTTGTTGGAATATATAAAAATGTAGCTAATTACAGACCCGAAAGTAATTTTATTAAACATCCAAATAATTATAATAAAAAACTCAAACCTGATGAGAGCAATGTTGCAAAAAAGTTTAATATTTCTTCGCTCATTTATGTTCTTCACATAAGTTATTCACGTTGTTTATTTGTATGTTACAGTTATTGTAACATTATTACGTTGATATTAAGTAGCATGAAAAAGTTATTATATAATTAGATTGTGATTATCTTCTGGGAAAAAGCATTATCTACGTAATGATAGACATATTCTTATGTGTCCATAAGCACGTGTATTACGGTAAAAAAGAAATATAAATGCTTCCGGATCGGGATCAAGAAATCGTGTATTCTCATGCACACACGTATCTTCCCTCGAGTGCTATTAAAGTCGATGATTCGCCAATTAGAAATCTCGCTTATAATCAGCGGTACACGAGACAAGACAACCGTAATGTACGTGCCGCCACTGATACTACTATTACTATTGCCATTATGTGCCGCTACCACTATTACTCGGCTCGTTATTTCGATAGTTAGTCTGTCTCTCTTCTTCGTCTCGTTCGAGTACCCGCATCCACTTTGCATCTCGAGCGTATATTGCATTCTGTGCGTATCAAAGAAAGACGCATCGCCCAATAGTCCGCGTATGACAATTTAATCAACAAGATTGTTCATTAGCTTTTTAAAACAACTTAAAACATCAAAATAAAATTATTTTTTTTCTTAGCATTGATATAGCGATTCAGAAGATTTCCAAAACGTTCATTCATTTCAATTAAAAAAAAAGTTAAAAAAAGCTTAGTATACACTTTTTAAATTATAGCAAAATTATTGTTTTAATTAATAATTGGACTATTTTTTTTAAACTTTTAATGTAAATAGTAGTGCTTTATCTAACTTTTAAATCTTAATTTCTTTTGTTTAAAGACTTAATTTGAAAATAAAAAATATACATTAAAGATAAAGATGGATCATGTATTAGATTGGTATTTTAGGATAATTTAGTTTAATAGATTTGGATATAAGAGACACATTTAGATTAATGGTCATTAATTTAGCGTAATTTAGCTTAGCCCCTATAATTCTCTGTGTAACTTTCATTACTCTTTTTTTCCGGAACTATATTATTAGTAACTATGTAACTTATTTGTTAGCTTTTTAATCATTATTTTCTATTTTTTTACTTCATACAAATTGTTATATTTACTTTTGAGCTTTACTACAAAACTTTAAAATTTTATCTTAACTATTCTATTCAAAGAAAAATAGAGTATCTAGCAATTTTTGTGCGATATATTGAATCCAAGTTTGCTGCTGTAGGTACGTTTCGCAATTCTAACAGAACATCGAAATTTTTTCGCATTCATACAAAAATGTCACGTTTCTACATAACAATGATGTTAAACGAAAGATGATTAGCAGTGAGTAAAAAAATAAAAATCAAGTGTACGTCAACGAAAGTGGAAAAAGAAAGATAGATAGGAGGCAGGAGGGGGAGGAGGGGAGAGAGAGAGAGAGAGAGAGAATATTAAACGCGCGAGCGAAAATCTACAAAGGAATAAAAAGAATAGCTTTTCAGGAACAAAGTTCTCTCTAATATACTGGTGAGATAGAATAAATAGTGTTCCGAGTTCCATTGGACTCCCACATGTATCCGAAATTAAAAGCAGGGATAAATCCATTTTCTGCGACTGTAGAATACGCAATATAAGTGCTCTCTGACAGACAATTCGTCCCCTCGAGCTGAGTTTTTGCCGTTTTCCGCTCTCGCTCCTTCTGCTGATCCTCCGTTTACTCGCGTCGGAATTTTTGGCTAGCTGAAAAAGTCAGCTAAAATAATATGGTTGACGTTCTTATTATGTGTCTGAATACTATGAAATTAAAATTGCGAAGATGTGCCTGTATGTATGTGGAATTGTTTTAGTATTATTTTGTGACATATATTTAATTTTTTTTCACACGTAATTTTTTGTTTATATAAAAATAAGTATCTACGTATATGTTACGCAATTGGAAAAATTTAGGCATTGACTCCACTATTTTTTTATAATTATTTCCTATTTTGATAATGCTTCTTTTTATTTATTATGCAGATTATAATAACTTAGAGCACTATTCACTGAGATAAAAGAATGGTTGCAATTACTATAATTTATATATCTATAATTTATAGTCATTTTCGATTCCAACTATGTATCTTTTTGGATCTATATATTTATATATAGATATTATTAATTAATATCATAGTAATATTTAATAACTTTAAAAATGGAGTTACTAACCATAATTATTTTTCATCATTGTATAGTCACTTAACATTTTCCTCTCAATGTATTTCATTCCTATCTTAAAATACTTAATAAATATATGCTGTATATTTATTAAGATCAAATTGATTGCATCATGCAATCTGCTACATGAATTACATCGTAATTTCTCACCAAGATACTTTCGCGATAATATCGCGCTTCGTGAAAACGTGGTTTAATTAGTGGAGAACATATTATGCAACAAAAATTGGTAAAAAATATTCGCAAGTGAAAAATATCCAAGTCGATACGTTGAAGTGGCACCCTGTATTTAAATCGTTTCTCTTTTGATTCGTATTCGTTAAGGAAACGATGCGTTTCTTTTACATCGCAATGAAATGTGAAACGAGAGCCGCCGAGAACTCACTTTTTCCGTTTCGCCATGTCGGAAATTAGATATAGGTACGCATATGCTTGAGGAAGAAACTAGAAAAGATATTCCGGTAAACACGGAATAACGAAGCTTCCGCTTCAACTGAATCTCCGGGACAAGATAGGTTGCAGGAGGGGTGGGCGGATGGTACTCGATGGCGCCTGTTTATACTTGGAGGGCGAAATAAGTGAATAAATTTAATGGCGCCCTCGGTTATTCCATTACTTTGGGCGCCGATAAAATTGCATAGAGATATGGATACTATGGACAACTTTTCCGCCACAATTTCACGCAAATATTTCGCATACTAATATATAGCGAAATACGTCATGATGAAAGGTAACCATTCCTCCCCTATCCTTCCTCGGTAAAATTCAATTAAATGGCGATTTATAATTTTGTAACAGGCTTGCGTTTTATCGACATTTTATACAGGGTGTCTCAGAAGGTAAGATCAATATTCTGGAGGTGATGATCGTTTTAAGTAAAAATGTTCATATAAACGTGTTTTATTTCGAATAGTTTCCAAAATTGCATGTGCAGTTGCAAATTATTGTTAAAAAAGAAATTAACATTCTACGTATTTTTTTCTAATCATAATCCAATTGAGGGCACATTTTAAAAAATAAATTTTTAAAATTCCACTGTTTAAATTATATATCTCGGAAGCCGTTCGAAACAGAACACACGTTTATATGAACATTTTTATCATCTCCCATAATATTAATCTTTCCTCCCCCTCTCCCGCCTTGTATAACAATAAATAATAAAACAATTGACGCGGAACAACAACATATTTGCGCAAATTAGAAAGAATTATACTTGTATCGATATGTAAACAGCTTCTGAATTTGAAATGTTATTTAAATGAATATAATATAATATGCACATAAATATCATGTTGTTTATAAAAATCAGTGATTCGAAAAATCGTAAAAGGGAAGCATATAATTAATTATCTTTGTAGTAGGCAGAAGCAGTGATCGGGGAGAGGCAAAGAAAAGAGAGAACCGGGACAGAGAGATACCGATATTTCTTAAACGAACTCACGCTGTCGTGACGTGACGTTATCGCTTCATCGTGCAATATTGTAATTATACTGCTGTACGTCACGAAAGGCTCAGCGAATTACTCAAAAAAAATATGAAGCCACGATTCGTCCCAGTGAATGATGGTTACGTTATCCCAATAGCCCTACATTTTAGAGTTTCGAGAACGTGCGTGACTTATCCGCTTCCCCGTGCGCATAAACCAGTATTACTTGAGCTTATTCTACTCGAGTTTATTGGATTTTGCGTTATTAACGGATGTTAATTATTATATAACGTTCTTCAACAGAACACGCTCAGAATTTTATGATGCCCCTGTACATTAAAATCCATTTGGAATTATTTTCTAAATCAGATTTCAACTATGTTCACAATCAAATTTTAATATAAAAGTTTAAAGATATTTGCAGATATGTGTTAGAGAATTATCAAGCGGGATTTATGGCCGTGCTCAGCTCTTGTTTGCATTCTGGAATTCTAGAGAATGTGTAATCTGAGTGCTTAATCCAATAGAACGAACACAGGATTCTCGCAAAAAAATCGCATTTAATTCTTAATTATCCCCAAATTTCATTTCCAGTTAATACAGATTTGTGTGAAAAGCATAAAGAGATGTTCATTTTTCTTCGCTGTTCTCGTTCTTTCTGCTATCTATCAATACCTCAATACAGGAATAATTTTCATTTTCTCTGTATGTCAACCGCCAACCGCGGCAAATTAATCGTCTGACATCCATCGATCCGACTATATCTGTCCGTCTATCTGGATCTCTTAATCACGTGACGTACCACGTTTCTCTGCTCGCATTTACATGTATCGTCCTCTGGCAGCGTAGCGCCAGCTTTATCTCAGATGGAGATTGGGTTCGGACCGGGCGTGTGTGTCGGGTTGACAATGTTATGGATCACCGGTGGGAGGGAGGAGGGGAGGGGGGAGTGCATGCGTACGTGAGTGAGTGAGTGAGTGCGTGCGTGCGTGCGTGCGTGCGTGCGTGCGTGCATACGTGCGTGCGAG
>Ga0157363_1006994_pt1 | contig 10661 bp, 11 predicted proteins | sample AttsexASBM1_FD_111477 | JGI IMG/M metagenome (GOLD analysis project Ga0157363, IMG submission 111477) | Fungus gardens microbial communities from leaf cutter ant in Ribeirão Preto, State of São Paulo, Brazil - Atta sexdens ASBM1 | ecosystem: Host-associated > Fungi > Mycelium > Unclassified ...
AATTTTGGGATTTTTTAGATGATTTTCAATAATATAAAGGAATAACAAAAGATAAAGAGCTAATAAAATGGGAGAAAGTGCAGATCCTGGCCCACTCCAACATTAACATCAAACATAGGCAAAGTGAAATTGTTCCAGAAATAGTTTGTTTTTCTGCCAATGAGATAATTAACAAAAAAGTTGATAACATGGTTATCAAATTCTACTTTCTTTAGGATAAGAGTAAGGATTTGGTGGTTAAGGGATGGGAAGAATTGGGAGATATCGGATGTGAGAGTGCTTATTGAGAGATTCTTGACCCAACCAGAATGAATAATATATGTTAGAGCCACTCCAGCATTTGTTGTAGATTTAAATTTCAGACTCCCTAATTGACTTGGGTGAATGAAGTTATTTGAAGCAGTTTGAAATGAAGTCTCTCTCTGGTAACTTTTTCAATCAATTTGCCTATTGTATTGAGAAGCACAATAGGTCTGAACAACTTGGGAGAATCGTACAAGAGTTTGTTAGGCTTGGAGATTATGATCATTGTTGATCTTTTAAAATGAGATGGCCAATAACCTAGATTGGTACATGCATTAGCAATACTGATGATATTGCTTAGGCATTTGTTATTTTTGAGAATGATCTTGAGATGGTTCCACAACAATTTATCTGGTTCTGGAGTAGAAGAGTTATTATAATTAGCAATAGTGCTCTTGAATTCTTCTTTAGAGAATGGAGCCCAAGAGGATGATGACTTATCAACAATCTCATCAAGAATGCTAATATCAACTCTATGATGAAGAACTGTGTTGAATGTTGAATGAAGTGCTTGCTAGAGATCTTCAATGGATAGACATGGTTGATCGTTATACTTTATAGCTTTGACAGCAGGTAATTTTCACTGGTTGACCTAATTCATGAGCTCCCAAGGTCCTCATTTTTTGTTCGAAATTTCTTGGATTTTAAGATCAAAGAAAAACTATTTGGTGGTTTTGACTGTTTTCCTAAAGATCTTCCAGTCTTCAAGACTTCTTGATGTCCTATAATTTCTTAAGCACCAATTACACTCATTGTTCCACCAGCTCTTAGAATGTCTTGAAATATTAACGAGCTTAGAATTCTTCTCCCATGCACGTTCAATATTCAAAGCAAGTGAATTGACAATGTTTTCAAGTCTATCGATGTTGGATAGGTTGGACATGTCTAGATTTCTGATAAGGGAGGAAACATCCTTGATGAATGAAGCTTCTTTCTTGCTATTCTTTGCAATAGAGAATCTGGTCAAGTTGATATTCTCTTCCACAATGGGGATAGTAACCGTGAGTGGAGCATAGTCTGACATGAGACGCCAATCAGAATAGATCAAATGATTGTTGAGTTCAGTCAATCCGCTTTGAAGGAATATCAAGTCAATAATGGAATTTGACTTACCAAGAGTGCCTGAATATCAAGTGGGAACTTGGTTAGTAGGAAATAACAAATCCAAGTTGAAAGAGTCCACTACAATAATAAGATCGTTACTGATAAAAGAATGATGAGGAAAAGAAGGATTCCAAGAACTGTCACAAATATTAAAATCGCCAGTCATAATAAGAAGATTTCGAATATTTGCCTCAGGATCCTTTAGATACTTCAAGGCTGAATGAGAAGAATCAGAATAAATGTTCATGAGCCAAAAATTGTCATTGTTATTGAAGAAAGAAATGAGGAAAATGTCTCTATGACTGATAATATCTTTGCAAAGAGAGAAGCAAAGAGATGAAAGTCTGATGTTGATGTAAATAATGATCTAATCTATTCTAAATGCTATGTATTATTTATAAGATTAATATGTAGTAGATATATTGTATAATATTATTGTTTTAGAGCTTTCTATATCTTTCTGTATAATATGTGATCATGTGACTGTAACATTCTGTGACAGTCACATATAATGTCATGCTAACTCCTAACCTCAAGTCTAAAATAAGAAAGTAAATAAAAATAAAAATAAAAATGAGAGAAAAAAAAAGAAAAAAAAAGTCTACTGTCTTTAACTCTGATATTTACCATCTACTTGCTGTATAGTTGCAACTTCAGAAAAGTTAAGCAAAGTTCAATAGAGTAAGTGTTGACAAAATAAATATGTTGCTGTAAACATCAAGACTATTATGATTACTATGATTTATACCTCATGTTGTATATGTGCTGGAGTCTGTTTTACTTTTGACTCATTATCACATACTACCAAAATTCATCTGACCTTATCTGATCCCATCACAGATAATGCTCTCCACTCAAAACATTCATAAAAATGAATACCACTCTTCTAGTTTGCACCACTCTTTTAGTGTGAATCAATCTGGCTCTATTTATGGTTGATCACTCCATAATTGAGCATATGGCTTTCTCCTACTCTTTATAGAACTCCAAACTTTATTCCGAGAACTTAAGTATATATAAAGTAGATACTTGTCTTCATGAATTCTCAGATATAGTTTTAGTTATAGAATACCAGTATATAAGATAACTAGATACTTTGTAATTCCTTATCCTAAAAATCAACTAAAACCAGCACTACTTTTCTAGTGTTAGTGATAACATGCCTCACCACCTTCTGGTGGTTGTCCATCTCCTAAAAAATTCCTAGTTTTTATCTGAGATATACAACCAGTGCAACTTGTAGAGGTACAGCACATATGCTAAAGCTGAAGGTTGTCCCACTCTAAGTTCCACATTCTTGGATAACACATTTTACTTGATTCTTGATATCCAAGATCCAGAAAGGCATTTTGGATAATGAGATGTGGACTGTATCTAACACTCAACTCATATATAACTATGCCTTGTATTATCCTCATATATTATCAGTCAGTGCTTCATATAGTAGTGGAAGCTTCCTTATTTCTTCCATTCTGTTCTCTCAAGAATGCCTTACTTATTCCTTATAGTCAGTAGATATATATAGTGGTAGATACAGTCTTATATCCTTATGCTTTACCAATTGATTATCCCTCTACTTTTACTCAAGCCTTTGCCTAAGTTGCAATCTGAGTCAAGCTTAAGGTTATAATATTTGGTAAAGCATTGTTAGGCATACCTTGCAAAAGGAAAGTACATAGTGGTCAAGCCACTAAAATATCATAATAGTTAGGCTGTTGAAGAACTATTGAAACTACTTAGTGGTGGGACTATGAATAGATGGTTAAACTGTTAAAAGTAACAGCAACACAGACTATTGTGGTATGAGATGCCATAGACAGGTAAGATGGATTGATAACATTAAAGAACAGATATTGAAGCACTAGAAGAAATATTTGGATTATTGAGAATTACCAAAAAAATACATCTTGGACAAGAATAGAACAACTGAACTAGCAACATCAGAAGAAATGTCAACAGTATCAGTACTAGCAGTATTGGAACAAGCAGTTATGCTGAAAAGTATGGTCTCAGACCTAGTATGGTTTGATGAAGACTAAATGAAATTCAAAGACTGGTGGAGAGAAATTTGTTTATTTCTTAAGAGCAACAGAATCACAGCAACCAATGACAAAATAACAGTAGTATTAGCCTAACTTAGGAGGGGCATTACAGAAATATATATAGAAGAAGATAGACTAAATGGAAGAAGAAGATACTCAGAATTAGGATGAATTTGTCAAAGAAGTCAAGACAGTGTTTAGCAACAAGAGCAAGGCAGCAGATGCCAAATAGAAGATTGAGACATTTCAATAGAAAAAGAAGCATATTACTGACTTTATGATTGAATTTGAAGTGTTGGCTATAAAAGCCAAAACTGATGACATGCATGTAATATTCTTGTTAAAGAAGAATATCAGGAGCAACATCATCAAGACAATATTGGAATACTTGCCTATAGTAGCACTAGAGACATTAAAGGAGTAGAAGGTAGCAAACATCTCAGTTGGACAAGGATACAAATTTATGGAGAGCAGAAATGACTACAGAATAGAGTTAGAAATTACTTATGGAAGCAGAGGGGCATCTATGTATATTGGGAAGCTCAAGGAAAACTATGACAAAGATAGGAAACCTAGGTGTTCTAATTGCAATATATATAGATATATGACAAAGGATTACCAAAAGCTAAAGAAAAAGAAGGAGACTAGGGAATGCTATAAATGCAACAAAGTAAACACTTAGTAAAGAACTGCAGGACAGAGCAGAAAATAAAGAACAAGAGTGTACAAGAGGACTCAAACAATAAAGACAGTGATAAAGATAAGGATTCCTCAACAAAGAGATATCAAAGAAAGAGAGCTCAACATGTACACAAAAATCAAGATATCAAACAGAAATAAATTACAGCTGAAGGTACTAGTTGATTTGGGATGTACCCATATAGGAATTGGCAAACAACTAGTGAAAAAAGAAAGGATAAAGACAGAACCTATGGACAAATCATTCAAAGTTTTCAATGCAGATAGAACCAAAAATGGAGAAGTAACAAGATTTGCACTATTGAAATTGGAAACCAATGGACATATAGAAAATATCAATGCAGTAGTCATAGATTTAAATAGCATGAACATGTTCTTAGGATATGACTGGTTGGTTAAACACAATCTAGAAGTGAATTGGGACAAAGGAACAATATAGTTTACAAGATGCCTAAGAGAATGTAAAACACAACATCAGGATATTTTGTTTATATCAAGAACAAAGACTATAACCAATAGAAGATATGAATAAAGGACAACAGGAGATTGGCAAAGAACTGGATCCAACAAATCCAAAAGATCTACCAGAGTATATTCAACTATTCATACATCTGTTCAACAAGAAGAAATTCAAAAAATTACCAGAACAAGATGTATCAAGGAATTGAATGCCAAAGCCTATAAAATGACAATCAAGAAAGACAAAGTGTTAAACTAATGGTTAAAAAAACAGCTCAAGACAAGAGTTACTGTGGAATCAAGTTCAAGATACATGGCACCATGCTTTTACATTCCAAAGAAGGACAAATCTCTATGACTAGTACAGAACTACAGAAAGTTGAACCAGCACATGATAAAGAACAAGATGCTATTACCATTAATTGGAGAAGTAATTGACAAGCTCAAGAACATGAAATACTTCAACAAACTGGACCTTATCTGGAAATGCAACAATGTATGAATCAAGGAAGGAGATGAATGGAAGGTAGCATTTTTAACAAACAATGGGCTATTTGAACCAAAAGTAATATATTTCAGGTTATGCAACTTACAAGAAATGTTCCAAAGGATGATGAACAGCATATTTAGAGAACTTCTACATGAAGGAGTGTTGAAAAACTACATGGATGACTTTGTTATATCTGCAAAAACCAAGAAGGAACTGGAGAAAAGAACAGTATGATTCTTAAAGATAGCAGAGAAACATAACCTTTGCTTCAAATAGTCAAAATGCAACTTTAATGCCAAAAAAATACCTATTCTAGGAGTGGTAGTTGGAAGAGGGGAAGTACAAATGGAAAACAATGAAGTCAAGACAGTCAAGGAATAAGAAACATCTACTAAGATAAAAGAAGTAGAAAGCTTTTTAGGGTTTGTAAATTTCTACAGATGCTCTATCAAAAACTTCAGTCATACAGTGAAATTTCTTAATAAGCTGAAAGAAAAGAAGGAATGGAAATGGAAAGAGAAATACCAAAAGACATTTAAAGAATTGAAAGACAAGATTACAAGTTAACCAGTACTTGTTCTACTCAGAAGGAAAGGAAAATTCAGAGTGGAGACAGATATATCAGGACATGCCATTGGAAGAGTCTTATCTCAAGAACAGGAAGGGAAATGGAAACTAATCACATTTTTATCAAGAACAATGCAAGCAGCTGAAAGAAACTATGAGATATATGACAAAGAACTACTGGCTATAATGGAAGCTTTGACAAAATAGAGGTGATATCTACTAGACACCACTGAAAAGTTTAAAGTATGGATGAACCATGAAAATCTCAAGTACTTCAGGGAACCACATAAACTCAATGGACAACAAGCAAGATAGTATCTTAAGCTACAAGACTACAATTTTATTCTACAACCTATTCCAGGGAAAACAAACACAAGAGTAGATATTTTGTCAAGGAAGGATCAAGTGGATACCAAGAACAATAACAAGAATATCAAAATGCTTAAAAATGAGTTATGAACAAGAAGAGTCAACACAGAAGCAAAAACCATATTGTTAGAAGAGATTCAGAAGAATAATACCAGAGAACAAGAAGTACAAAAGAAGTTGGAGAAAGAAGATGGACAAACTTGGAAAGATAATAGAATAGTATATATCGAAGAAAAGATCTACATTCCAAACAATTGGAAAATTCAAGAGAAAATCCTACAAGAAAATCACAATCCAGCAGATATAGGACATTCAGAACAACAAAGAATGCTTGAATTAATCAAGAGAAATTACTAGTGGCTAGAAATATGAAATTGTATCAAGAAATATGCTAGAAATGTCAACAAAATAAAGTGTAACATATAAAGAAAACAGAAGAACTTTACCCACTGGAAACACCTCAGAGACTCTAGCAGGAAATCAGCATTAACATTATTGAACCACTACCCAAACCAGACAACAAGAACATAATAGTAGTTATAGTGGATTGATTTTTGAAGATGATCAGACTTAGGGCAACAATGACAACAGTATCATCAGAGAAAATAGCCAAGATCTATAGATATAACATATGAAAAATTCACAGTGTTATACTGAAAAATGCTTTTCCACAAAAACAAGTAATTTTCTAAGGTTTTTTAGCATATAAGATCTTGTTGAAAGCATTAGCAAAAGGAACTTACACTCCTAAGTGACATTTTAGATCCTCTTGAATAACAACAGTTGAGGGGCAGTGTAATAGTTGTTAATCAAACTAGATCTTGAATAGAAGGTATCTCTGAGAACCTGGAATGCCATTTACAAATGACTAACTATGAAAAGTGTATATTCTCAGAAGCCCTTCATCAAGTAATGAATATTTAGATGATTGAATAAGGCAGGAACATATGAGATTGGAATCTGGTGGAGTCCAGAATGGAGGAATGAGACAGAGTAGCCATGGAGATAAGATAGGGGGGAATGGACTAGGTCCTAGTGAGTAGAGATCAATTATCAGATCAAGATTGTTTTGTAGATAAAGAAACAACTCTGTGCTCTCGAGACCTCTGAAAGCTACATTATGGTTTTGGTCTCCATTCTCTAGTTACATTCTCTGTATTTTTTAGAATAATACATAAGCCATGAGTGGAGAGAAGTAAGAAAGGAGAGGACCTCTATTTGAATATCTCTACTTGAGACAAGTTTTAACTTTTATTCTATCAAGTGAGTGTTGCTGGTATCCACTATCACTTTTGGACAAGTTTCAGAGAATTCTAGCAGTCTGGGAAAGACTGGCAAGATAAGTATCAGTTGGTATCTTTAGTTATAAAGTTTAACTTGAGAGGTGCCTTTGGAGTATATCATCTGGGATGAATAGTGTTGTTGAAGACTCTTAAGAAGCTTTGCAATCTATTTACTATATTTTCTAAAGGAGCTTGTTACATAGTGTGGGGTTCACTGTTTGAAAGTGTATTAGCCAGAGAAAGTGTTTGCAAGTGAATGCTACTTGTATATTCTTTTTAATATTCTGCCCAACTTCATCCTTTTGTTTTCATAAGAACTCTTTTGAGGGTTTTATGAGCTCTAATCTATCTGCCTCACAATTCATAGAAGACCTTAGCAAGATACTGGGAATGAAAAGGACATTATCTATGGCATGTCACCCTCAGACAGATAGTCAGATAGAAAGAATCAATTAAGAAGCCAAAGTGTTTTTGCAATATTATATTGACTATTAGCAAGACAATTAGATGAAATAGTTATCAGTAGCAGAATTCCAGTACAATGACAAGAGACATATAGCTATAAATTATATCCTATTTGAACTTAGCTTTGGAAGACATCTATGGAAAGAGGACCTGACAGTAAAAAAAGAATTATCAAAACTGGAAGATTTCCTTAAAGGACTACAAAAAAGTTAGGAAGCAGTAAAGAAGTTGATGGAAATAGCAAAAAAAGCCATGAAGAAACAGTTTGACAGGAAAAGACAAAATTCATAGGAACTGAAACCAGGAGACAATATATGGCTGGAGGCTAAAAATATCCAATCAAAATGACTCTCTAAGAAGCTAGACCAGAAAAGATATAGATCTTCTAAAGTCACAAAGAACATTGGTCAAGGAGCATTTCAGCTGAAGTTACCAGAAGAATAGGCAATTCACAACATGTTTAATGAAGACTTGCTAACACGATGTAGGAAACCCCAATTCAAAAGACAACACATGAAGATAGCACCACCACTAGATATTATCAATGAGAAAGAAGAATACAAAGTAGAAAAAGTATGGAATCACAGAAAACAAGGATGCAATATACAATTCTTAGTCCATTGAAAGAGTTATGGAAATGAGCATGATCAATAGATTGCAGAAACAGGATTACCACATGCCGAAAAAGCAATTCAAGACTATTAGGCAAAGCTTTTGAAACAAAACCTATAAAAGAGGGGGGTAAAACTCCAAATTGACATCTCAAAAGCAACAAGCAAATGAGTAATCCAGATATATCTTACTAATTTGCAACTACACCTACTTCCCCCAACCTCTACATCATTTGCACTGTCAACAATATGGACCTCATAATAACCCTAAACAAGAAAAAGAACTGGACAAAGAAGTATCACTATATAATCTAAGGATTGGAAACAATGGCTGACATTTAATTACAAATCCAAAACTTAGTCAAGTTGGCCAACATAGCAAATAACCAACTAGCAGATATCAAAACTATATTGTTACAAATAGAAGAAACACATAAGACACAGATTGGAGAAGACATTTACAGCATATCAGAAGAACTAAAGTGCATCATACATGGAGATATGGAACATCAAACACACTACATACAAGTATTACTTGCTGATGAATTGGATCACTGCAGAGGCAAAAGAGATGAACAAGTTGAAGAACACATTAAAATGATACAAGAAGTGTACCAAGAATCATATCACAATACTTCTTAATCAATGATCATCAACAAGAAAAAACAAAAAGAAGAAGTTATTCAAGATAAAGAAATATTCTTGGATAAACTATATGTGATATTACCAAAATCCAGCAGACCCAAAACTTCTGAACCAATCTTCATACAAGAAGAAGTTGACAATCTAGAAAAGATGTTGAAAATACTACAATCACTGGTCAAGACTATCCCATTCCTTTTACCACCTTATTATAAAGCTATATGACAAAATAGAAAAAAAGATATACAATATTGAAAAGAAGTCATAACTGAGTTCATCAAGCAAAAACATAACTCAGATATAAGTTGATGAGAATTTCCAATCAAAATGTATTTAGAAGGGCCACCACACGAACCCTTCTTTATAACTTTAACATTATGAGGAGAACTAGTCATTGGATCTATGAAGAAGTTGGTGATATCTTATGTGGTTGGGGACCTAGCATTCTTGGATTGAACAAAGTTCATGAGGACATAAATGCTAAAATAGAGATATTGTTATGATCACTATGATCTATATCTCATGTTGTATAGGTGTTTGCCTCATGATGAGCATGTGCTGGGGTCTGTTTCACTTTTGACTCATATCTAACTGTGTCTTGTGTTATCCTCATGTATTATCAGTTAGTGCTTCATGTAGTAGTGGAGGCTTCCTCATTTCTTCCATTCTGTTCCCTCAAGGATGCCTTACTTATTCCTTATAGTTAGTAGGTATATAGTGGTAGATATAGTCTTATATCCTTATGCTTTACCAATTGATCATTTCTCTACTCTTATTCAAGCCTTTGTCTAAGTTGCAACCTGAACTAAGCTTAAGGTCATAACAAAAGCTTAGTGTTGAATGATAGTCAATTATCAGACTGAAGATTATAGTGTATCTACCAGTTCTTAAATACTAGGTAAGAATAAGAAGTACTCAGATAGTGCTGTTACTTTATAGTACAGCCCTAAGTAATGTCAGTGGCTATGCTGAGCAGATATTACAACAGTGAGACACTGACAGAGATTTAAGTCAACTCCACTATGGAAGACCAAGTACTTGCAGGATTTGAATAGAGAGAAAACACCACTATGAAAGACAAATTATGAGTGAGAGTATTACAAGGAAATAATACTACTATGGAAGATAAGTCATGTGTAGAATCTTGTAGAGTGATAACACCATCATGAAAGACAGATTATTTATGGTGTTAGACTTGGCATATAATATAGACACATTTTTCCAAGAGTTAGCCTCTAATCTGAAATTCTTCTAGATACTAATACTTCTTATAATGTTAGCTACTATCCAAGACTTGTTCTACTTCTCTTTTTTCTTCTCCATTTATAATAATTAGGTCTGGAGGAGCTACATATCAACCTGATATTAGGTCTGCAGGGATGTTAGTAATAGTTCACACTTAGAAAAAAAGTCACTAAAGTTAGTCAGAGTTTGACAAGTATGAAAACTTACCAAAGACTGTGGTGTTGTGAACTTCCCAGAACAATCTTGGCTTCAGCTTATGTGCTACACTATCTGTATACTGCTTGGTTACAATTTTAGAAGTTGAAGTGAAGTTTAATAAAAGGAGTACTGATAGGAGAAATTATATTGACTTAATACCAGATATGAGTGTTAATAGTATAGA
>Ga0157363_1006995_pt1 | contig 10661 bp, 12 predicted proteins | sample AttsexASBM1_FD_111477 | JGI IMG/M metagenome (GOLD analysis project Ga0157363, IMG submission 111477) | Fungus gardens microbial communities from leaf cutter ant in Ribeirão Preto, State of São Paulo, Brazil - Atta sexdens ASBM1 | ecosystem: Host-associated > Fungi > Mycelium > Unclassified ...
GCTCCGTGAGGTCCTGAATGCGGTTTTTTACCGGATTAATTTCAAACATGGTCTGTTTTCTTTTATGAGCTTGTCAAAATGCGGTGATAAGAGCGGGATTGTACCGAATCCACGCCCTTTTTTGTAGCTTTACTGACGCTAAATTGGCCAGATATTGTCGATGATGATCTGAAGGGAGCGATTACCGCGAAACTCGTTTATATCGAGTTTGTAAGCGAGTTCAACTTCGCGCACGCCGTTGTCAGGCCACACGGAGGTGTCGACGTTAAACGCGATGCCGTCCAGCAGCGGGCCGCCGCCAACCGGCTCGACCATCACCTTAAGGTGGCGTTCGCCAACAATACGCTGTTGCAGCAGACGGAAACGGCCATCGAACAGCGGCTCCGGGAACATTTGCCCCCACGGCCCGGCATCGCGCAGCATCTGCGCGACTTCCATGGTTATTTCAGACGGCGAGAGTTCACCATCGGAGACGACCTCACCCTGCAGCAGCGCCGGGTCAATCCAGTCGGTAACCAGTTCGCCAAACAGCCGCTGGAACTCGTTGAACTTCGCCTCTTCCAGCGACAGTCCAGCCGCCATCGCGTGGCCGCCGAACTTGATCATTAACCCCGGATACAGCGTGTCCAGACGCTCCAGCGCATCGCGCATGTGCAGCCCCTGAATCGAACGACCGGAGCCTTTCAGCGTGCCGTCGCCAGCCGGCGCAAAGGCAATCACCGGGCGGTGGAAACGTTCCTTAATGCGCGACGCCAGAATACCCACCACGCCCTGGTGCCACTCGGGATGGTACATCGCCAGTCCGCCCGGCAGCGTATCGCCGCTGCGCTCCAGCTTTTCACACAGGGTCAGCGCTTCGGCCTGCATCCCCTGCTCAATCTCTTTGCGGGTCTGGTTGAGCGCATCCAGTTCATTTGCCAGCACGCGCGCTTCGCCGATGTTGTCGCACAGCAGCAGCGCCACGCCCACGGACATATCGTCCAGCCTTCCGGCGGCGTTCAGGCGCGGCCCGAGGGCAAAGCCCAGATCGCTTGCCGCCAGCTTAAGCGGGTCGCGGTTGGCAATCTCCAGCAGCGCCTTAATCCCCGGACGGCACTTGCCCGCCCGAATGCGGCTTAAGCCCTGCCAGGTCAAAATGCGGTTATTGGTATCCAGCGGAACGACGTCCGCGACGGTGCCCAGCGCGACAAGATCGAGATATTCCGCGAGGTTTGGCGCTGCAATACCGCGCGACTCAAACCAGCCCTTATCCCGCAGCAGCGTACGCAGCGCCAGCATCAGATAAAACGCCACGCCGACACCGGCCAGGGATTTCGACGGGAAATCGCAGTCCCGCAGGTTTGGGTTAACAATCGCTTCGGCGGCAGGTAGGGTTTCGCCGGGCAGGTGGTGATCGGTAACCAGCACCGGGATCCCCAAGGCATGAGCATGATCGACGCCCGCATGGGAAGAGATCCCGTTATCCACGGTCAGGATCAGCTGCGCGCCGCGCGCGCGCGCCTGATCCACCACTTCCGGGCTAAGACCGTAACCGTCTTCGAAACGGTTTGGCACCAGGTAGGTGACGTTATCGCAGCCCAGCGCGCGAAGGCTGAGCACGCTCAGCGCAGTGCTCGTTGCGCCGTCGGCATCGAAATCCCCCACTACCACAATCCGCGTGCCTTCACGCAGGGCGTTATAGAGTATTTCAGTGGCCGTTTCGACACCGCTCAGCTGCTGCCAGGGCAGCATGCCTTTGACGCTGCGTTCGAGATCGCCCGCCGTTCGCACGCCGCGGCTGGCATAGAGCCGCTTTAACAGCGGCGAAAGATCGTCAGGTAAATCAGCCGTGTCGGCCGCTTCGCGGCGGCGCAGTTTTATCGGAGCTTTCACGCGAATTATTTACCACCGGTCTGTTTCTGGTGCGCGTCGAGGAACTCTTTCATCTCTTTTGGCCCCTGATAGCCCGGCACCACGTAGCCGTTGCTCAGCACAATGGCTGGCGTGCCGTTAACGCCAAACTGCACGCCCAGCGCATAGTGGTTCGCAATATCGATATCACAGGACGCGGGCTTAACGCCTTTGCCGTTCATCGCATCATCAAAGGCTTTGTTGCGGTCTTTCGCACACCAGATAGCCTTCATGTCCTGCTCTGGCTGGCTCTGCACGCCCGCACGCGGGAAGGCCAGGTAACGCACGGTAATGCCCAGCGCGTTGTAGTCCTTCATCTCCTCATGCAGCTTGTGGCAGTAGCCGCAGGTGATGTCGGTGAAGACGGTGATCACGTGTTTTTCCTGCGCCGCTTTATAGACGATCATCTCTTTTTCAAGCGCGTTCAGGTTTTTCATCAGCAGCTGATTGGTCACGTTGACCGGCTGCGCGCCGCTCACGTCGTACATTGGCCCCTGAATAATGTGTTTGCCGTCTTCGGTGACGTACAGCACGCCGCTGTTTGTCAACACGGTTTTCATACCGGCTACCGGCGCAGGCTGGATGTCGCTGCTTGAGACGCCGAGCTTGGTCAGGGACTGTTTGATGGCTGCATCGTCAGCATGAGCAAAACCGGTAAAAGAGGCTGCCAGCAGGGTGAACAGCGCGAAAGACTTTTTCATATGTGATCCTGTTACAATTCGTCGGCACTCACGCGCGTGGGTGGTGCTGTTGGTGTAGCTGTCGCAGGCGTTCCGTCGCGACATGGGTATAAATTTGCGTCGTTGAAAGATCGCTGTGTCCCAGCAGCATCTGCACCACGCGTAAATCCGCGCCGTGGTTTAACAGATGCGTCGCGAAGGCGTGACGCAAAACGTGCGGCGATAATTTTTCGCTATCAATACCCGCCAGCGTGGCGTAATGCTTAATCCGATGCCAGAAGGTTTGCCGCGTCATTTGCTGGGCGCGCTGGCTGGGGAACAAAACATCGATAGAAACGCCATTCAGCAGCCACGGTCGGCCATGTTCCAGATACGTTTCCAGCCAGTAAACCGCCTCTTCCCCCAGCGGTACCAGCCGTTCTTTGTTTCCTTTACCAATCACGCGAACCACGCCCTGACGCAGGCTGATATCGCTCATCGTCAGGCCGACCAGTTCAGAAACGCGCAAGCCGGTAGCATACAATAGCTCAAGCATGGCTTTATCGCGTAACTCCAGCGGCAGTTCAACCGCGGGCGACTGTAATAATCTCTCAACTTGCGCTTCGCTGAGATCTTTCGGCAGCCGCTGGGGTAATTTCGGCGACGCCAGAAGCGCGCTGGGATCGTCTGCTCGTATTTTCTCACGGTAGAGGTGCTGAAACAGACGTCGCATCGCGCTTAGCAGGCGCGCAGAGCTCGTTGCTTTGTAGCCCCCTTCCATACGTTCAGCCAGCAACCCTTGCAGGTCATCGCTTTGCGCACTCTCCAGCGAAAGCTGCCTGCGCGCAAGCCACTCCACCAGCAGGGTAAGATCGCGCCGGTAAGCACTGAGCGTATTCTCGGCCAGATTCTTCTCAAGCCATAGCGTATCGAGAAACTGTTCGATGAGTGCGAGATCCTTTTCCACATCAGCCCCTTTGATTCTGCAATCCGGGCATTATGCCTGAATGCCGCCGGTTTCTGGTACACTACGCGCAATGTCATAGCAAGAATTGAGATAGTTACGCGATGAATATTGGTCTTTTCTATGGTTCCAGCACCTGCTACACCGAAATGGCGGCGGAAAAAATTCGCGACATCATTGGCCCGGAACTGGTGACGTTGCATAACCTGAAAGATGACGCTGTCACGCTGATGGAGCAGTACGACGTGCTGATCCTCGGCATCCCAACCTGGGACTTTGGTGAGATACAGGAAGACTGGGAAGCCCTCTGGGATCAGCTTGATACGCTCAACCTCGACGGCAAAATCATTGCGATGTACGGCATGGGCGATCAGCTTGGCTACGGCGAGTGGTTCCTCGATGCGCTGGGTATGCTGCATGACAAGCTGGCCCCCAAAAACGTCACTTTCATCGGCTACTGGCCAACCGAAGGGTACGAGTTTACCAGTAAGAAGCCGATTATTGCTGACGGCCAGCTGTTTGTCGGCCTCGCGCTCGATGAGACCAACCAGTACGATCTTAGCGACGAGCGCCTGCAAAACTGGTGCGAGCAGATCCTCGGCGAAATGGCTGAAAAGTTTAGCTAACCTGCGCTTATTCCTGCGTCGGCTGCTGCAGAAGCGTCCGGCGCAGATCGCGCCACTCGTCAATATCCATACTATCAGCCGCCAGCCACAGGTGCTGACGTCGCCCGCCACCGACGTTGCGTAGCCGCAGCATCATGCCGGAGTTCAGCATCCAGGGCATACCGATTATGTCCCACTCTTTTCCCTGCCAGCGCAGCCGGGAATCCATCATCAGTTTGATTTCCCCCTGGCGCGCATTGATGCGGCGTTGACTGCGCACGCTGTCAAACACCACAAATGAGAGCAGCAGCAGCCACAGCGGGGTGTAGCTGAGCGGCCACGGCATCAGTAGCACCAGTGCCGCAACCAGCCCGTGGAGCAATAAAGACATCCACTGCGAGCGCCACGAGACGCGAAGATCAGATTGCCACAGGACCACGTTCCCGATTCCGTGTTTGAATTAATTGCACCATCCGCTGCAACTCGGTGTCGGCGGGTTTGCCGTGGTTCATCAGCCAGTTGAACAAATCAGGATCGTCAGACTCAAGCAGGCGTACGAACAGACGCTTATCGTCATCGCTGAGGCTGTCATACTCGTGTTCAAAGAAGGGCATGATGGAGATATCAAGTTCGCGCATGCCGCGCCGGCATGCCCAGTGAATACGGGCCTTGTTGTTAATATCCATGTTCTGTTTCCTGCATTACGTTTGGCACAGTCGGTACCCCGTTCAGTGTTCTTTGTTTCTCTACGGGAGCACTCGCTAGTGTAACGTGTTTTTGACCGTTTCATTACTGGAATATTGCAAGCCGGAAGCCGGATTCCAGAATAATCCCTACAAAGACAGCGGATTACACCATTTTGCGTGGCGCTACGCATAACCGCGTTATGGCACGAATGGCCTGCTGAAAGCGCTTGCAATGCCTGTAGGCTCTTTTACCATTAGGCATTATCAAAGCGTTAAGCAACTCAGGATACCATTATGGCTTTTACTCCATTCTCTCCTCGCCAGCCCGCCGCCTCCGCGCGTCTGCCGCTGACGCTTATTACTCTTGATGACTGGGCGCTGGCAACGCTCACCGGTGCCGATGCCGAAAAGTACCTGCAGGGCCAGGTCACCGCCGACGTCAGCCAGATGACTGAACACCAGCACCTGCTGGCCGCGCACTGCGATCCAAAAGGTAAAATGTGGAGCAACCTGCGCCTGTTTCGTCGTCAGGACGGATTTGCCTTTATCGAGCGCCGCAGCCTGCGCGACGCCCAGCTCAAGGAGCTGAAAAAATATGCGGTATTTTCCAAAGTCACCATCGCCGCAGATGATGAACATGTTCTTCTGGGCGTGGCGGGTTTCCAGGCGCGCGCAGCGCTGAAAAACCTGTTCGGCGAACTGCCGGATGCGGAAAAGCAGGTCGTCAGCGAAGGCGCGACCTCTATCCTGTGGTTTGAACATCCTGCCGAGCGTTTCCTGCTGGTAACGGATGTCGCTACCGCAGAGCGCGTCACTGAAGCGCTGCGCGGTGAAGCGCAGTTCAACAACAGCCAACAGTGGCTGGCATTGAACATTGAAGCGGGTCTGCCGGTGATTGACGCAGCAAACAGCGCGCAGTTTATTCCACAGGCTACCAACATTCAGGCGCTGGGCGGCATCAGCTTTAAGAAAGGGTGTTACACGGGTCAGGAGATGGTGGCGCGCGCAAAATTCCGAGGGGCGAACAAACGCGCCCTGTGGACGCTGGCGGGCCACGCAAGCCGTGTACCGGAAGCGGGTGAAGATCTCGAGCTGAAGATGGGTGAAAACTGGCGTCGTACCGGTACGGTGTTAGCTGCCGTGCAGCTGGACGATGGCCGCCTGCTGGTTCAGGTGGTGATGAATAACGATATGGAAGCCGACAGCGTGTTCCGCGTGCGTGACGACGTAAACACACTGAGCATTGAGCCGCTGCCCTATTCACTGGAAGAGTGATGCTGTTTCGCCCGGTGGCGCTGCGCTTACCGGGCCTACGGTTTTGGTGTCCTCCCTCTCCCCGTGGGAGAGGGCCAGGGTGAGGGTAACCGCCCGCACGGTGGAAAAACCTACGCCTGCCCCACATACAAATAAATCGCCAAAAAGTGGCACACGCTGCCGCCCAGCACAAAGCCGTGCCAGATAGCGTGGTTATACGGGATGCGCTTACAGACGTAGAAAATTACGCCCAGCGAGTAGACCACGCCGCCCACCGCCAGAAGCGTTACGCCCCCCACGGCCAGCTTTATCGCCAGCTGATACACCACGATAAGCGACAGCCAGCCCATCGTCAGATAGGTCACCAGCGACAGTATTTTGAACCGGTGCGCAATGGTCAGCTTAAACAGGACCCCCAGCAGCGCCAGGCTCCAGATGACGATCATCAGGCCACGCGACAGCGGTGAGTTTAATCCCACCAGCAAGAACGGGGTGTAGGTGCCCGCGATCAGAAGATAGATGGCGCAGTGGTCGAATTTCTTGAGCCAGGTCTTGGCCCGCTGATGCGGAATAGCGTGATACAGCGTCGAGGCCAGGAACAGCAGGATCATACTCCCGCCGTACAGGCTGTAGCTGGTAATGGCCATCGCGCTGGCATTGGCGTCCACCGCCTGCACCAGCAATAGCACTAATCCGACTATCCCAAAAACCAGGCCAATGCCGTGGCTTATACTGTTGGCTACTTCCTCAGCCAGTGAATATCCCTGTGCGATTAATGGCTTGCTCACCATAGGTAACTCCGGGAAAACAAAAGATGATTATTCATCGTCTGGTTATGCTAACTGAGAATGATTCCAGTGAACACCTGTGAGCTAAAATAAAATTTAACCTAATGTTTCTGATTTACAATCAGGTAGTTACGGTTTAATTTCAGCTAACACGCGTTACCAACTTCATTAAAGACATTTAAAATCAATCACATAAAACTGGTTCTGATGGGGATAGATTTCCGCAATGACACTTTTGAGCATCTCCAGGGTCATGTTCTCCTGCTCTGCGTGTTTTTCCGTTAGCGTATCCAGCGTAACGGTCGATGTACCTGTGACTTCAATGGTGCAAAAGTAGCCGTCATCCTCATAGCGACCGACGCGCAGGATATCGCCCTGCTTAAAATGGGATTCGCTTTCGTCACGAATGGTGATGGTTTTTCGCCCGGCCAGAATGTCGTCCTGAAAGCGCTGAAAAAAAGTGATGTCGTTTGGCTGCATGTTATTATTCCCTGAAGAAAAGTTAATGAGTGAGTGTAGCCATTGTGAGCATGTTCTCCCATTCCGCCATTGCCGGTCTCAATAATCTTGAGATGATGGTCTACAACTATGTCATCAAGAACCGTGACAAAGTAATGTACATGACCATCCGCGAGCTGGCGGACGCGGCTGGCGTCTCTACCACCACTATCCTGCGCTTTTGCCGCAAGCTCAACTGCGAGGGCTACTCCGAATTTCGCGTGCGCTTTAAGCTTTACCTGGAGCAGAATGAGCCCCAGCAGGCGAATTTCGGTGCCAGCGAAATTATCAGCTTCTTTAAAAGCGTCAATAATGAAGAGTTCGATGCGTTACTGGATGATGCGGTAGATATTATCCTCTCCTCCGAACGTATTATATTTGTGGGCGCGGGGACATCCGGCTCACTGGCGAAATACGGCGCGCGCTTTTTCTCGAATATTGGAAAATTCAGCAACCATATTGACGATCCTTATTTCCCGGTGACCAATGATATGGCGAAAAATGCGCTGGCGATCGTTTTATCCGTGTCGGGTGAAACCGAGGAGATCCTGCGCTTTGCCAGCCAGTTCAGCCTGCACCGCTGTAAGGTGCTCTCCATCACCAGCCATGAACACTCACGCCTGGCAAAGCTTGCTGACTTCAACCTCTCCTGGCATGTTCTCCAGACGCGCATCGGCGGCGTCTACGATATTACCACTCAAATTCCCGTTATCTATATTCTGGAATCGCTCGGGCGTAAGCTGGCGAAGAAATTAACAGAATAAAACGTCCTGTTTTTTCGATGTAACAAATCACAATTCCTGGAAATTGTTATATCGTGACATTTAATTTCGCTTTGCTAGACTCGATAGCAATTAATCATTTATTGAGATGAGCAGCGATGAAAAAATTGACCTTACCAAAAGAGTTTTTATGGGGCGGCGCGGTTGCGGCACACCAGGTTGAAGGCGGCTGGAATAAGGGTGGTAAAGGACCAAGCATTTGTGACGTCCTGACCGGCGGCGCTCACGGCGTACCGCGTGAAATCACTCAGGAAGTGATTGAAGGTAAATACTACCCAAACCACGAAGCCGTTGATTTCTACGGCCATTACAAAGAAGACATCAAGCTATTTGCCGAGATGGGCTTCAAATGCTTCCGCACCTCCATCGCCTGGACGCGCATCTTCCCGAAAGGTGACGAAACCCAGCCGAATGAAGAAGGGCTGCAGTTCTACGATGACATGTTCGACGAACTGCTGAAATACAATATCGAGCCGGTGATCACCCTCTCCCACTTTGAAATGCCGCTGCACCTGGTACAGGAATACGGTGGCTGGACCAACCGTAAAGTGGTCGATTTCTTTGTGCGTTTCTCCGAAGTGGTCTTCGAGCGCTACAAAAACAAGGTCAAATACTGGATGACCTTCAACGAAATCAATAACCAGCGTAACTGGCGCGCGCCGCTGTTCGGCTACTGCTGCTCTGGCGTGGTGTACACCGAACACGATAACCCTGAAGAGACCATGTACCAGGTGCTGCACCATCAGTTCGTTGCCAGCGCCCTGGCGGTGAAAGCCGCGCGTCGCATCAACCCGGAGATGAAAGTGGGCTGCATGCTGGCGATGGTGGCGCTCTATCCGTTCTCCTGCAAACCCGAGGACGTGATGTTTGCCCAGGAGTCCATGCGCGAACGCTATGTCTTTACCGACGTACAGCTCCGGGGTTACTACCCGTCCTACGTGCTGAACGAATGGGAGCGCCGCGGCTTCTCCATCAAAATGGAGGCGGGCGACGAGCAGATCCTGCGCGAAGGCACCTGCGACTACCTGGGCTTCAGCTACTACATGACCAACGCGGTTAAGGCGGAAGGCGGTACCGGTGATGCCATTTCCGGCTTCGAAGGCAGCGTGCCGAACCCGCACGTGAAGGCCTCCGACTGGGGCTGGCAGATTGACCCGGTGGGCCTACGCTATGCGCTGTGCGAACTGTATGAACGCTATCAGAAACCGCTGTTTATCGTTGAGAACGGTTTTGGTGCCTACGATAAAGTGGAAGAAGACGGCAGCATCAACGACGACTACCGCATCGATTACCTGCGCGCGCACGTTGAAGAGATGATTAAGGCGGTGACTTACGACGGCGTGGATCTGATGGGCTATACGCCGTGGGGCTGCATCGACTGCGTCTCCTTCACCACCGGACAGTACAGCAAGCGCTACGGGTTTATCTACGTGAACAAGCACGACGACGGCACGGGCGACATGTCGCGTTCTCGTAAGAAGAGCTTCGAGTGGTATAAAGGCGTGATTGCCAGCAACGGCGAGAAACTTTAACGCCGGGCGGCGCTACGATTGATCCCCTCTCCCTTTGGGAGAGGGTTAGGGTGAGGGTGTTTATTTCCCACCGGCCAACTCTAAAAAACTGCCCGTGACGTACGACGCCTTCTCGCTCAGCAGCCAGACAATCGCCTGCGCCACCTCTTCCGGCTGACCGCCGCGCTGCATTGGCAGCATCGACTTAACGCGATCCACCCGCCCCGGTTCACCGCCGGACGCATGGATATCGGTATAGATTAGACCCGGACGTACGCAGTTAACCCGTATGCCCTGCCCCGCCACCTCAAGGGATAGCCCGGTGGTCAGGGAATCCACCGCACCTTTGGATGCAGCATAGTCTACGTATTCTCCCGGCGCGCCCAGGCGTGACGCGGCGGAAGAGACGTTCACTATCGCCCCACCCTTGCCGCCATGCTTGTTAGACATGCGCTTCACCGCTTCACGACAGCAGAGGAAATAGCCCGTGACGTTGGTAGAGAGCACGCGGTTGATACGTTCAGCCGACAAATTCTCAATGGTCGATTGTTCAAACAGAATACCTGCGTTATTCACCAGCGCCGTCAGCGGCTCGCCTTCGCGATCGATGCTGTCGAACATCGCCATTACCTGCGCTTCGTCGCTGATGTCCGCGCGCACGGCAAAGGCTTTGCCGCCCGACTCGACGATCTGACTGATGACGTCCGTCGCGGCCTTAACGTTGTGATGGTAGTTCACCGCCACGGTGTAACCTTCGCGTGCCAGCTGCAGCGCGGTGGCTTTGCCAATACCGCGGCTGGCGCCGGTCACAAGTGCAATACCCATTCTCTTCTCCCAATAAAAAAGCCGGGTGGCGGCTTCGCCTTACCCGGCCTACGTTACTACATCAGCAATATTACTGGTATTCGCTCATCGGCACGCAGGAGCAGAACAGGTTACGGTCGCCGTAGACGTCATCAAGACGCTTCACGGTCGGCCAGTATTTGTTTGCCACGCCTGCCGGGAAGACCGCCAGCTCGCGGGA
>Ga0157363_1006996_pt1 | contig 10660 bp, 5 predicted proteins | sample AttsexASBM1_FD_111477 | JGI IMG/M metagenome (GOLD analysis project Ga0157363, IMG submission 111477) | Fungus gardens microbial communities from leaf cutter ant in Ribeirão Preto, State of São Paulo, Brazil - Atta sexdens ASBM1 | ecosystem: Host-associated > Fungi > Mycelium > Unclassified ...
TGTGTGTGTGTGTGTGTGTGTGTGTGTGTGTGTGTGTGTGTGTGTGTGTGTGTGTGTGTGTGTGTGTGTGTGTGTGTGTGTGTGTGTGTGTGTGTGTGTGTGTGTATGTGTATTATTAAATTATAACTTCACATTTAATTATAATTTTCATGCAATATATTATTTTTTTATACATAATTATTCAATTACAATTTTCATATTTAATCAACTATTATTTTTAATTTGCTTATTACTGTTTAATATTATTATTATTTAATATTATTAATGTGAATATTATTTTTATATAAGGAGTTCGTTAACATTATATTATTATATTATATAATGTTATATAATATAATGTAAACATTATATTATATAATTCTGATTTAAAAATATACTCGCTATAAACAATTTTCATAACATAATCGAATTATGTCTTTTTTTTTTTAGAAAATTCTGTAGCTTTATAAAAACTCAAATTTATAAGCGCTATCCTAACCCATAACCTGGCGACGAGTCATACCTGGGACCCACTATCAAAGATGTCGATGTTTAATGTCCATGCTGGGGTGCGTTCTAAAATTGACTCTGTCAATTTCGAGTATCTTTTATCTTTATTCAATATTCGGTGATCAACAAAGATAAAATGATGAAGGATAAATTGACAGAGTTAAATTTTGAAACGCAACCTTGTATGTACTTATACTGTGACCGAAATGCCGCTTTTATCTAATCTAACTTAACTTATGAGTGTAGTAATTATATAATATATTTGTTATAGAATGGCTCTCTCCCGCATAACTCTAAAGCATATTGCCAGTTTTGCCGGTGTGGTGTTCACTTCATAAAAGTTCAACCTCATAGAAAGGATATCCAAAAACATGGGCAAACGAAAAAACATTTAGAAGCATTTAAATATTCTCAAGATCTAGCTTCAAAAAAAAAGATAACAGACTTTTCAATGAAAACTACATCGGATACAAGAAAAACAATAGAATTGAAAATTTCCGTATTTATTACAGAACATTGTTCACATATTCAATCGATCATCTGGGAAGTTTAATAAAATCTCTTGGGAACATATCTCGAGTACTAAGCGAAATTAAACTACACAGAACCAAAAGTACTGCATTAATAAAAAATGTTATTTCTTCTTGTCTTTTAGAAAACTTAATTAATGATCTTGGTATAGATATTATTCAATGATTATTGAGAGCACAGCAGGACAATAAAAAAATTCTTTGCCTTTTTATTAGATATTTTAGTGAATCGAAAAAGGAAATCACAACTTTCTATCAATTAATAGAAATTGAACATAGAAATGCTATTCATTAATAACAGCTTGCAAAGATCAACTCTTAAAGGATGGCATTAAAATAAAAAATTTAATTGGTATAGGGATTGATGAAGCACATTATGATTGATAAACATCATTCATTTTCTTCTATTTTAAAAGAGACTATTAATGAACTTATAGTAATTAAATCTATCACTCACTTTATTTAGCAGCTGAATATGCCTACAAGCATACCAAGAAATTTAGATTTTATTTAGAATTTATAAAGAAAACTACAATTGGTTTTCTTATAGCTCTAAGCGTCAAATCAAATATACAAAACTATATGAAGTCTTAATAGAAGAAACCTATAAAATTGATAAATTATCAATAGGATGTTCTGAAACTCCACTTTTCTATAGTAAAAGACAAGAAAAGATGTTACATAGCTGACCAATTTTATCACAATGTTTAATATACAATCAAATATAATTTATCTTACTTTTTAAAGCATTTGTTAAAAAAAGTTAACAAAATGTTCCAAGCAGAAAATGTTAATCTTCTTAAAGTCTTAGATGATTTGTATTCTCTTTTATATCACTATATGAATATTATTTTACCTTCGGCAAGATTACAAATGAAAAAAAACAGATCTTGCTAATTTTTAATTCAAAGATTATGTAATATAATAAGAGTTGAGGCTATCGATTTTAGATATTCTTTTGAAGCAATTTCTGGCTTAAATAATCACGACCTCAAAGTAATCAAAAGAAGATGTGACTTCTTGATTAACTGTAGTCCAGAATTCCCGACAATATCACATTATTAGAAAAAATAAGCTTGCTCTCGCCACAATTAGCAACATCACAAATAAAGCCAAATATTATTGAACTAGTTGCATTTACAAACATATGTAAAGATATTGATATTCTATCAACTATAGATGAGTGGAATCTTCTTCATATGAAAAAGTGAAATCAATTATCTACTCTAGAAGAATTTTGGACTGAAGTTTTTGAATATCAGAATTCTGTTGGCCAAAAATAATTTGGCAATATTGCAAGATTTGCTTTGGCAATGCTATGTTTGCTTTTTTCAAATGCTTCAGTTAAGCGCCTTTTTTCTATGATGAATATAATAAAAAATAAATTAAGGAACAGAATAGCTGTAAAAACCAGAAATACAAAGATGCAACATATCACAAGGTGAATGCGTTAATTTTGAGCCAACAAAAAATATGTATGTTGATGATACAGAAACTGGTCAAGAAGAAAAATAATAGATACATTTTCATGTATATAAGACGTTATAAATAAATTGTATGTGCAATAAACTTTATATATATATATATATATATATATGTAAAAATATATAATGTATAATTTTTATAAATAATTTTATTAATATAAAAATTTGTAAACATAAAAAGGTTATTCGCATTGTTTGTGCTTCATGCAATCATCATTCTTTTCTCCTTTTTCAATTCGAATATTCATATTACTTGAGATAAAATTATTGGGAATTTCAATGCGAACAGTATTTTTTGTAGCTTCCCCTCACTCCTTCCTTCCATTCATTGAGTTTAATTTTTTGGGGGAAATTTGGGAAAAAATTCTGCTATACTTGCGGAAATTTGGGGAAAACTCATGCTGAATATGAGAAAATTCAGCTTTAATCAACTCTGGAAAGAAGAGCGAGGAAAAAGAAAGCGCGATAGTTGAGAACGAGCAAGCGAGCGTTACCATATGTACGAAATCTTTGTTAACCTAATCTAAAAGTTAATTCTTGCTGTGTACGATAAACCCCTCTCTTTATTCTTAACACCATGTCTCGTATAATCAAATCTTTAGATAAACCAAAACCATTATCCTACATGTATAATATATATGCGCGCACGCACGCACGCACGCACGTGTATTTTAGCCACTTAAATTTATTTATTGCTTCTTCATATATTGTTTTCTAAAATCTATTGGAATCTCTATATCCCATTCAAAAATAAATCTGCAAATAAAACAAAATCAATATTAGATTAAAAAGTTAAAATATATAGTTGTGATTAGTATTGTACTATTGGGTTGTCCGGAAAGTTCGTGCCGACTAACCTATGTAATTTAATAAATATATACTAAAATTTAAATTTTCTGCGTTTCAATTTTCCTTTAACATTCGGCACGAACTTTCCGAACAACCCAATATAATATTTTTTATTGAAGTACAATACATTATTTTATAATCGCATCAAAGCTAATATTTAAAATAATAAATAGGAAATAAAAAATGCTTAAATCCAAAAAAAATTACTCCAATAGATAAACTGCTTGAACAGCTATCAGTTATTAAATATTTAAATACTAGTATATTATAGTATATTATAGTAAATTTGTATTATTTGATCTTATCGACTAAATGAAATTACTTAATTGAAATGTTGAGAAAATTTATAAAACACATATTTTTAATATCAGACTCAAATGTTTATAATTCTTATGATAAACAAATACTAAATTTATTTAATTTTTTATGTATTCGTTATACATATATATCTTTAAACATATTAAACTTCTTACAACAAATCTTACATTGTACTATGTCATTTGATGTATTCAATATGAAATTTTCTGATACGAATGTTTAAATTTATTTAAAGTTGATTTATGTATTTTCTCGATTATTAAAATTTTAAAGCATATCTTCCTTCTTTTGTGAAATATTGCCATATTAAGTTCTTTTGATTATTTTGTTTGTTTATTTCTTTGTCATTACATATTTGATTAGCATAAAATAAATGTGCTCCCAGTCTGTCTGTTATGCAAAATTTTGCACAAAATAAATTTTATGGCAAATGTTGTATTGTACCCTACGATTCTGAAGTTTATTATAATGTTGCCACATCCAACTTTTACCTTTCGTATCTCTTTGTATGTTATTTTCTTCAGTATTTTCTTTAGTCTTTTTTATTTAAACTATGCATGCTAAATTGTCTATATCATTTTGCAATACATTAAACGTAAGAACAAATCTTACATTTTAGTTTATCATTTAATGTGTTTAATAATGAAATGTGCCGATATCCAAGAATATTCAAATTTTTTTTGTATTTCTTCTATTATATGTGTTTACATATTAATTTTAAGATGGCCCTTTAACTGGTAAATATCCAATCGAAAGAGATGTAAAATGTCGCAAATCTTACATTTTAAAGTGTATCTTTCTTCTTCTGTAAAATAACGCCATATCGGATCGTTTTTGCAATCCATATTTTCATTTTGAAATATTTTATGAGCAATAAGTGTACTTTTAATTTTAATGTGCAATTTATATAAGAACCAATCTTGCATTGAAGTTTATGATTTCCTAAATTATTATAATAATGCCGTATCCTGCTTGGCATATTCCTTTGTAGTCCATCACGTCTACCCAGTATCTGTATGTACCAGAATGTGTATTGCTAAATGATAATATCTATATCAGAGAAATATTCGACGAAGGTCAAAGAGTGACATGTGAATTTAGTTACAATATAAATATTGATGATTTGAATATTTATAGAATCTAAAGCAGACAGAACAGATTCTTGCATAAGTCCGGATATACAATAAGTGACTTAAGCCTTAAGTCGTAAGAAATTGACCAATTACAGTCGAATAATCGACTGTGATTCGTTTCTTATGACATAAGACTCAAAAACCTATTATAGAGCCGGATTAAAGCGTAACGCTTAAAGCATATAAGAAAATCTTTATTTCAATTGGAAAGAAAGGAAATAAAAGACTTTGATTGATTCGTTTCTTTATGCATTATGGAAATATTTGTGCTCTTAATTTGTCTTGTGTCTGATATAAAAATCTATCCGAGACTTCGGACGAAGAAAGAATTTATCAATTGCATTAGTCATGTGACCAATTTATCAAATGTGACTTGTTATTTCTTTCTCTGTCTAAGATCTCGGAGCGGTTTCTATTGTAGTATCGTGAACACAAAGCTTAACAGTCAAATAGTTTCACTTTACAATTCAATCATCGAAATCAAGAGAATTCAAATTAAAATATATTTTTACACGTCCACAAATGAAGATTTTTTTTTTTTTACATTTAAAGTTGTCATAAAAATAAGGTTTAAAATGATCTCTACAAAAAGACCTCTTTAAAAGAAGAAAAAATATATGTCAAATGCATGAAAAAGGTATCAAATATTACATTCCTTTTAATAAAAAAGAAATCGAAATAAATGCATTTAGCTAACAAAGGATCATCTCAATTTGTACAACAAGTTAGTATGTAAATCCCTGATATCAAAAGTTGAGCGTAAGATGTAAATTATGAAAGGCAAGATCATGTAAATTAAAAAAAAAGGCAAGATCGTGCTGTCAACTTTTATTGATACCAAAGATTTTCACTACTTGTTATACAAATTGAAATGATCCCTTGTAAGTATTTCATAACGCAAAATTGAACATTGACAAATAACATAGATTGAAAATGATTAAAATGGTCAACTGAATAGCGAATAATTTATACTGTACAAATATATATATATTGTATATTATATATTTATATACAAATGTCTATTATTTTTATATTTTAATTTGCAATGCAAATACTGCGATGAGATAATATATTTACGCAAGTGCAATTAATGACCCGGTATGCCAAGATTTTTCTGCACTAATAATCCAGTTAATCATTTTAGTCACTTTCAATTTATCTTATGTGTCTTGCATTATGAAATACTTGGCTAATTGCATTTATTTCATATCCGTTTTTTATTAAAAGAAATGTAATATTCGATACCTTTTATATGCACTCGACATATTTTTCTTTTTTAAAAAGGTTTTTTTTTAAATATTTCACTGCTTTTTATCAATTTTTGAAAACATAACGTTGTCGTCGTCCGGCAACATTATTCTCGCCCGACATCATCGTCGTTGCGTTGTCATCGTTGTTCGTCCGTCGCCCCCCCCCCTCTCTCTCTCTCTCTCTCTCTCTCTTTCTCATTCTAATTGTAATATAATATTATTTGAATGAAGGCGTTGTGAAAAACAGCTTAATGGATAAAACGCTTTACATGTATGTGTCACACGTACGACTGAAAAAAATTTGAAAATCTGAAATAGTTTCTTTTCGGGATTCGATTTTCAGATCTCGGTATAGACTACATCAATTTTATTCGGATTCGTTGCAATCGAAAGATATCGATAATATTATATAATAACAGTATTTTTAGATTTTTAATTGTGGTTTTAATTTCTAAGTAATTTTAGTGTAAAGTTTGTTGATATCATAACTCTAGATGAAGCTAGTGGTAGCGAATTTGGCAACGCAATGGCACGAACATATACACAATGACATTCACACGTCAAACGGTCAAGCGGCTCGTGTTGTATTTTTATGCACTTGGCATCGCGACATTACTGCGTCGCTTAATTTACAATTTCTTTTAAGTACATGAATTAATTATTTTTAACGAGATTATTATAATTATTTTATCCCCCAGAAACGCGACTTTGCTGCAAAAAACTGCATGAGATTTTCGTTTATTTATTCATTCATTTTTATTTTTACATAGTAGAGGAAAGCCTAATTTCCTTTACTAAAGCAATAACGAATTATTAATCATAGTAGAATTCTTAATCAATAGCCAATCTAACTGTTGTTTCCTTACTGCTTACTAGGGCTTCTAAGTATTTGGATATTCAGATATTCGGATATCCGAAATCGATTCTGATCCGAGAACTCAAAATCGTATTATTCGAATAATCTGGATGTCCGTATTATTCAGATCCGCGGATCTGAATTTGACTTCGGATTTAGATCCATATTCAGAAAGAAAGAAACATCGATATATTTAATTTTAACATAATTTACTTTTTAAATAAAAATTGAATTTTGATTCATATGTATAATTGAAGAAAAATAAAATTAAAATATAGATATATAAGATAAATATAGATATATAAGACAATATAAATATAGATTCATACAGAATTATGCAAGCACTTAAAATCGAACTAGACTGTTTAAGGCCTTTGTTTCTATAGGTTGTGTTTCTTACATATATAGGAAAGCCCCCTATTATGAGATAGGTGCCTAATACGAGATAGCGATTTCTGTTAAATTAATAAACGCTATATATTATGGTTCCACCATGAATTTATTGCTCTTAGATTGAAAATGTTTAGTGGAAAATTCATTATTAAATCATGCTCGCAGTCGTTGTAAAAAAAGATTTTAGAATTTGGATGTCTTCAAGTTATTGAGATAAACCTTTAAACCTTGTTTATTATTTAATAAGTAAGTTTATTATTTAATAAGTAAATATTTGACAATAAATTCTTCATGTAATGAGAGTAAGATCATACTAATAGAAAAATACGGGATATGTTGAATTGTTTAATTATAGAAGTTAGATTTAATGATCATAAAACTGTAAATATAAGTGTTAAAGTGCGAAGAAACTTACTTGAAAAGGAATAAAGAATTAAAGGGATAAACTATAATATAAGAAGGTAATTTCATTCTCGATCAAAAAGTCTTTTACTTGCTGCCTAATTTTATTTCTTATTTTCATTAGAAGACACTTAAATTTTGCTTTGTTACAGCATATTTAATCACATATTTAATCAACATTTACAAATTTTGTTACTAAAGACATTTACAAAACACGAGTTGTACATAAATCGTATACGGAATGCGTGTGTATGTATTTGTTGCGTTAACGATGCGTGCATGGGCAATCACAATAATCGCCGGCCAGTTGGACCGCGTGTCGGACTTCATCCTGCCTCCTGGACTGCGCGGCGGTTTCCTCCAGCCAAGAGACGTTCACGTGCCTGACGGTCCGCGGGAAGACCGCGTACTCCTTGCGAATGAAAAGAGCAATATTTCATGTATTATTATCAGAAAGTTCATTCATTTTGCCTTTTTCTTCGTGAGAATCGGCGGGAGAACCAAAGTGCAAAAATGGACTTCGAAAGAATTTAATCAACGTTAATGTTTCTATAATGTAATTATAGAAATATCCTTTTCTTGCCTTTCCGTTCTTTTCCAAGCGATGTGTCAAGTGTCTTAGAAAATGATTATTCACGTTTCTCAGGTTTTAAATTAAATAAAACAAGATATATTTTTAAATTACAATCGTTAAAATTTATTCGTTTTCGTCGCCCACACGACTCTCGCCATTAATAAACGAGAAAAGAACGAATAAACCTTCTGATAAATCCGATAAGCACTGATGTACGCAAGCATTGTATATTGTATCAAAGAATACGATATAAAAAGAGGGAGAGGATAAAGTGGAAGAATAAAAAGTTCTTCGGTGCAAAAATCGTGGAACGGCGACGCAAATTTTCGTGATGTCCTCATGTCACGTTCCGCTTGCGACACGCAAATATATGTTTTCCGCAATCGCCAGAGTTGAATGATGGAAAATTAACGGCGACAATCCGATAATCGGATCCGATAATCGGCTCTGATGATTAATCGAGCAAACCCGGGAACTTCTACCAGAATAGCGAAAAATGTTGAACATCGGGGGTCGTAGACACTAATGGCCGCAATAAATATTAACCGCAATTAATCCGGTTATGATCCTTTTTCTGTTCTCGTCGTATGAGTGTTAAATTTCCGCGCTGCCGCCGGATTTTTCGCTGATAAAAACAGTAAAATCGCCTGGCGACTGTCAGATAATGGATGAATGGACTGTTATCGCGAACGGAGGGACGCTTAGATTTAGGACTAAACAAGAAAAGTGCAACTCTCAGTGAAAAGAGACGAGCTATATATGTTTGAAAACAATAGTTTTACTCAAAATATAATTAACTTATACGCAATTATATACCAACAATATAATGTATAATACATAGATGAGCCAATAAATAGGGAAGAATGAGAAAATGCAATCCCCTCGGTAAAAATTTTGCGACAAACGTACATTTGAAGAGGATAAATTTTTACTGTATGCAATTATATCTATAATTATATTATAGGATATATAATATAATATATTATTTAATATATTGCGAGTAAGTCAATAAGTATTAGAGAAGAGGGGAAAAATACTGTACGTGTATGAGAATTAAGAGTGGAGAACTGCAAACACTAAAAAAAAGTTAAATAAAGTTAACCATTTTTTGTCAATTAATAGAGATATCTTAGTCTAAAAATATTTAAAAATAAGTCTTTATTTAAAAATTAATAAAAGTCTTTTATATAAATAATACTTCATTTATTTGATTTTAAACTACAATAATTAACATATATTATCAATATATAACTATTTAATTTTAAACAAAAAAAAATAAAATCTTTGCCTTTTAGAATAATCCATCATTCAATACTGAATCGATTTTATTTTTTATTTATTAAGTTTATATTAAAATTATAATTTATATTAATAATATACAAATTAATTTTAATTTAACTCCTTCAGACTCTGCGTACAATTGTAATGTACAATAAATTTGAAGACATTATTTAGTTCTCGACATTATCTGAGACTAGATGTATGTAATAAATGAACATGTTGGAAAATAGTCAAAATTTTGAAAAAAATTATTTTTCTATTGGTATGAATTATTATACTTATTAAAGTAGCTCTTAATTTAAATAAAAAAAAAATTTTTAACATCATTCCGTGTTTGAAGAAATTAATATATGCCACTTTGATTTTTAGGGACAAAATTAAAGTTGCTTATTGGCTCACTACTGTACATGAAATTTTTATCTGCTACATCTATATTACTTGTTACCAATGATTATTTAAATCTCAAATATTTTTAACTCAAACATTTACAGATTTGCACACGTAAGAGATGAGTATTTTTATTCTGAAATTTATTCAACAGATTTTTCTCGGAATTCTGCTCAAAATTAAATTTCTCGCTGGTTCCTTCGTCGCACTCTCCATACAATCACGTATTACGGAAAATCTTGCGGGAACATGTGCCGTTTAAGAACATGTGCTAGTTCAAACTTACCCCGAGGATAGCCGAGGACGGAATTTCCGCGCGGGTGTGGATGACATGGGTTGCCGTCGAATCGTGTCCGTTCGCCAGCGTAACTATCGTGGCACCGAGTCTAACATATCAACGTTGTCAAGGAAGATTGTAGTCTGAAGATGTCAGCATGGCTTTAAACTCGCCCCTGAAGGGTATTTCTCATATGAACGAGGAAAATGGATCTGAGATCGCGCCGCGATAACGTCGCAGGGATGAATCTGATCCTTTCGGGAATAATAATCCTAAGTACATGAGTCTGCACACCTCTGACAATTGTAACGCATCGAGAATCTGATTTATAATGCACACTGCATCGCATTGTACCATCGAGTATTTTGTTTCTTGATAGTTCGTGAATTACATATTTCCTTCATTGACAGAAATTTGTAACTATAATTGCATTATAA
>Ga0157363_1006997_pt1 | contig 10660 bp, 5 predicted proteins | sample AttsexASBM1_FD_111477 | JGI IMG/M metagenome (GOLD analysis project Ga0157363, IMG submission 111477) | Fungus gardens microbial communities from leaf cutter ant in Ribeirão Preto, State of São Paulo, Brazil - Atta sexdens ASBM1 | ecosystem: Host-associated > Fungi > Mycelium > Unclassified ...
CAAAGTCTTGCTACAAATGATTTGAAGCGTTTGATGGATCAATTAGAATAAAAAATTTTACAAATTGATCAATTAAAAAACGCTTCAAAGCGTTTGCAACATCGCGTTGATTATACCCTATATGTCTCTTGATAAGGCGAGCGGTTGATAAAACATTTTTTGGTCATTTGATGCTTGCTTGAGTGAAGAGTGAAACTATATAAGCTTGAGAGAGAGCGAGGAGGACGGGCTTCTCTCTCGCTGTCTTATTCGCTCTCGGTGCACCGAACAATAAAAATGTAGTATGAGAAAATCAGAGTGATAGTCGGCACGCTTCTGCTACGCCAATTACCAAAGTCACATGACATGAGTTCGTGTTTGCATAGCTATCGGTTGCGCTAGACCGCCGACCGGTGGCGCTAATCGTGTCTGTCAGTTTTTTTTTGGGATTAATTTATATGTATTTGTAAAGTTTTGAATAATTTTGAGATTCTTGAGAATAAAGTATTAATTTGCGTAATACTTCCTTAAACTAAATTTATTTACTACTCATATATCTAAAATTAAACAACATTTTTTTCTTTTAAAAATGATTTATTAAGGAATATAATATTTTGTGATAATTCATGACAATTGAATTTCCAATTATTCGCTTATAATACAATTTAAATATTAATGTTGTAGAGGATTTATCAATGCATTATATTGTACACTGTATTGCTGGATCCATGAATGTTGTATCACTTGATTTATTTGATAAGGAAAAGATGAAGGCAAAAGAGAAAAAAGGCAGAGAGAGAGAGAGAGAAATGAAGAAAAAAAAGAGAATATCATCTGCGCTTAACTTTCACAAGATATTAATTGCCATCGATATTAATTGCAAAAAAGAACCGCACGAGTGATCATATTTTCGTATTTTTGTCATTTTTTCGGTCATTAGCGATTTTTAAATCTCTGGATAAGCAAGATGAAGAGAAAGAAGGTTTACATGGATAAACATGTTAAATGCAATTTCAAACGTGCCGCTGACTAAATGCAATGTAATCAATAAATACTATTGAAATACATATAATTGAAATCCAATATTATATCTTTAAAAAACATTAAATTGGCAAGTATTATATTTTTATACTGATGCTTTAAAAAAAAATTAACTCACGAACAAAATTCAAAGCATAAATGATATAATCATATTTTTATAAAACTGCTTTTATATGCATATATGTAGTGTATGATTTTGAGGAACATTTTATATAAGAAATATTTAAAGCTAATAATAGATATACAACATACAAATTCAAATTTCAGATATTTTGACAATTTTTTAAGTAAATATGTATCATTTTTATCTTGCTAACTTTCTTTTTTATGAGTATCTCATATTATTTCTGCTTTGAATTTTTCACATTATATTAGAGTAAGAAAGGAGCATAAGGGAATATTTAAAAGAATCTAATACTCGAATATAATCGTAAATTTTACACACTTGAAACTCAGGACACCAAATTTGAAAAGTTGGGTGCATTCAATACTATAACGTTTACTGAGCGCTCAATGAACTCTTGCATCCGATAAGTCTATTCCGTTAAATCTAAAAATATAGATCAAACAGGAGCAAAAGTTCACTGAGTGCTCAGTGAGCAATACTGCATCCGCCGTTTTTATTCAAGCACAGATCTATTATGATCTGCGTGATGTACATTACACATGAATATTTCTCAGTATGCGTTAATTTATAAAAAACTCAAGAAAGTGAGTTTTGTTAATTGTTTTAAGAAAGTAAATACTGTTCAAGATTCAATTGGATCAATTATACTATCTGGGATTCTGCTTAACGCGCACATTCTAAATCTATAGCCAGTATTCATAATTAGTTCTTATACTCAAGACCACCTTAAGTTCTGTCACGAACCAATCAGAGAGCCGCATTAGTGTCTTACTTAAGATGGTTTTGAAATAAGACCCGACTATGAATACCGGCCTACATGTAAATCTTATTAAAGAGAGCCGCGTTTTTCTCGCGTGGTCTGTAATTTGAGATAAGTTTTTCCGGAAGCCACGATTCCCGGCTTCCTCATGCTCCTTCTTATGAAACATAAATTTTGTCATGGTAAATGTCTTACCTATAACGTGGTGATACTTGTTAATAAACTGCTCGGTGCTTTGAACTCCCATGAGTGATGCGTCGACGTTGGTGTACCAATTGGATGCGGAATATCGCGGTTCCGGCTGCACGTGATTGACACCTGGCATCTGCGCGGATCGAATAATTTTCTACGATGGATGTCTTTTTCTAATTACGATAGTGATCATCCTACAATTGTCACAAACGGGTTTAATGCCCGTATCACACTATCGATTGGAGATTGCGTCTGTATTTGCGTTTGTGTCTCTTAATTAATCAGAAAGAAACTACTGAGCAGCAACTTTTTTTATGAATCAAGAGACGCAAATGCGAACGTAAATGTAATCTCTAATCACTATTGTGATACAAGCATAATGCCGTGCGAATGCGGACGAACATCGCAACGCTACCGTCTGATCGAACGTTGGCTCGAACCACTTTGACACTTTCGAAGCCGGCTTCACTTTTCGGCGAGCGATTTCGCGAAGATTCACTTTCGTCGGAATATTTACTACTGTACGTCTCATCGTCCACTACGGATGAATCACGTCGTTTTCTCCGAGTCAAGCTGAGTCACTCAAAAACGTATACACTCGCAAAGAAGAAGAAACGACAATTCCCCACTGTACCTGCGAAGTTCAATCGTGTTTTAGCCGCGACGTCGCGCGTCGCGACACTCGATAATAGCAGCGACGACTCGCGCAATTGGTGCCACTACACGTTCCTCGCATAACTCAGTCACATAATTAGAGAAATAGGACGGAGACTAGGTATGCGGCACACGGCGAACGAGACCCATAAAGGAAGAAGTGAAGAATAGAATAATATACAAGCACCCGTTGTGAAATGAGATTAATTAGAATCTAATTATGGTTATTGAAAGAGAAAGAGAGAAAGAGGGAAATCTTTTAATCACTGTTTTTAAGCAGTATTATCAGAGCAGATTAGGGTGTGGCGAACGAGGCACTTGACTCACATAAAATTAAAAGCGTGCAAAAATGCAATATAAATTTCTACATATGTTAATTTTATTCGCAATCAATAACTTATTTATCGTTAAACTCTCACTGTGTGTATTTAAATAAAAATAAAATATAATATCTCGAGTCGAAATTTTTTTCCTACTTTGAACTTTAGTTTTAGAACGTATGTAGATTCTAGAGATTTATAATAGATTCTAATCGAATGAGTTCCTACGTTAAGCCTAAGTAAATAGTTATTACAAGATTTTCTATTTTTAAGTTTAAAAGAAGTTTTCTAAACAAAAGCTGTAGATTAAATAATATTAAAAGAAGCTCTATTTTATTGTACAAATATTAAAACAGGTTTATAAGATTTAATTGAGGTTAAAAGAGATTCAAAGTAAATTAAAATTTCGACTGAGGATGTAAGGATATAAATTTTGATAAAATAATTTGCGCCTATCAAAACACGGAAAATATTATTTTAAATAAAAAATAAATATTCTATAAATTTTTAGAGAATTAATATTAATTATATATATAAATGTAGATAGATACTATATAGTATAGACTATATACAATATATACACTTTAATTTAACTGTAACTTTAGTATAATTATGTTTTATTTTTTAAAAATCTAATAAGTACATGTATACGTAATCTGTATACTTGTACACGTTATGTTATTAAATTAATAATCATATTTTACGTTGTAAAAGAATATTTTTGGTTACTGAGAGCATTCTTTTCTTTTTTTTTGTCTCGGGTGCTGAAATGTCTAATCCCAGCTCTGAGTACTACCACTATGTGAAGGAAAGCGGAGTAATTTTAGACACAAAAATTGTATACAGATATCTATAGCAAACGTTATATATCATCTATATATATCATCTACAAACAGTCAATTAATTCGTGTTTAATTAGTTTTTAGACAAATTAAATTTGGCATTAATGAAATTTTTTAATGGAAATTTATCAAACTGAGAAAATTTCAAAATTAATTGAAAATTACAGGTATTTAAAAAATATTACCACTAGCCAATATAGCGATACTATTAAATCTACCTTTTTAGCTAGCAAATATAAAGACACGTGTGGTACAACTCGATGATACAACAAAAAAATTTACGATAAAAACGGCTGTATAAATCTAAAAATTAACATTTATGTTGATTCATAGATATGTATATCAACTAAATTAGTGCTTATTAAAATAATAAACCCCCATTTATCTTATATTCTTAACAAAATATGAACAGAAAAAGTTACAAGATATGATCCCAAGATACAACACTTCGATTTTATTCGTAGAATCTTTTTGAGAAAATAATCTTTTCAAATCCAATATAGTGCGCGTAACATCTTTGTTGGATAAATATAATGCCATAGACCGATTTATCGTCAATTAGCAATCGGCACTGTCGATCATCTCATTGTCCATGCCAAGCGTTACAGTCACGTGACCGACACAATCGTGCCACAATTTCAACCGCGTTCCGTCGTAATGATAGGAATGTCACTTAACGAAATCGGAAATTGATTTATCATTAAATCCAATTCTCTTGCAGGATTGCGTTCGAAAACACTATCCAAGTACTTTCGAGTATCATTTCATCTTTATTTAACATTCTGTAAACAACAAGGATAAAATGATACCAGGAGATACTCAGATTTCGAACAGTAGCTCAGCTCGATACTGTAAGATTGAACAGGGTTGAGAAAATTACTTTATAAATCAACTCATTATTGTTTTTTTACTCATTAATCTTTTTTTTTTAAAAATAACTTGTTATCACAATGGATTACATGATTTTAAAAAGTAATTTGTTACCCGTTATCTCTGTTACTTTTTCATCGAATTTTGAGGAGCCTTTTTTTACAATAACATTTAACTCTCTTGATTACTAATTAACCAGTTTAACAGAGATTTATAGTGGTTATAATTACAACACAGTTAAGCAAACTTTTTTTTTAATTTATAGCTTAAGCACATTCCATGTATTGTATCCATCTAAAGTAACAATAAAAGTAACGATTATATTCGTCATCGTTACCCAAAAAAGTAATTACGTTACTTCCCAACCCTGCATGACTGTTTAAGAATTATCAATTTCAGCGATAAAATAAATCGTGACACACGTCATTCGATTAATATGGCATAATATGGCATATGATGCCATATTACTCGGAATAATATGGCATCTAATATCTCGAAAGATCTCCCATAGAAATATACCTTTTACCTCGACACGCGTAACTTATGAAACAACGTGGTCTCTTCTCGCGACTGACGACGAACGACACAGCGGTTGCTGCGAGCGCGATCCACGATCAACTACCACGCCGCTAAGAAAGAGAACGAGCGAATGAATCGGAAAGATAGGGAAGAGAGAGAGAGAGAGAGAGAGAGAGAGAGAGAAAGAGAAAAAGAGAAAAAGAGAGAGAGAGTAAGCGCTCGGACCGATGGACATTAGCAGAGCGCTGGGACTCCCAGTGCTTATTTTAAAACCACTGTCCTTCCAACTCGTGCGAGCAATCATCCATCCTGTAGCAGTGCACGATCGCGACACGATGATACGTGTAAACTCTCATAGTTGCAGCTACGTCACGCTAGTTAACGTAATCGAATAAATCTCTTGGCATTGGTTTATAGATCATTCTTCATCTAATTATTCTAAGTGGATAATTAAATTTTCTTATAATTTCTTGTGGTTCCTTGTAATTCTCTCAATATTATTAATTTAGTATACAAGATAAATATATTTAAATTTTTTTCGTGGAAACCTATTTGTTAGTAGATAGACAAACGGGCAGACATTTCCTGAGAACGCAGCTGACACATGTTGTATGTTGTTACAGCGTCTTTGTATTTTCTTGATACTCCAAAATTCCATGAGTTTATGAACAGATGCGAGGTTCATTAACTTTGAAAATAATCAAAAAACGCGTTTGTTTTATTGAACATAATCTCTTATATTTTATAAATTTTCTTATATTAAGATGCAAAAAATATTTATTTATTTATTTTTCATTTCGTCGACAGATAATAAAAATTTTAAAAGAAATAAATCTTTCAAAATTGAATATAATGCGTCGTATTTTCAAAAGAGACATGTTGCTCTTAACGAAAAGAATTATAATATTTTACATCACTTTTTTTTTTAATGTGTATTATTCTTTAATGAACAAGATCTCTCTCTCTCTCTCTCTCTCTCTCTCTCTCTCTTTCTGAATTTGTGTATAAATTTACTAATTTAATAAAGAGATTAAGTGAGACAACTTCGAGTTGATATGTTGAGTTGATATGTCAAATTTTGTGTTAAATAAAGACAGTTTAAGTAGAGTACAAACACTTTTACGACGACAATTCATGGCTTCCATATGTCCGAAGACTCAATTTATTTTAGAAATGTAATTTATTCAGTAATATGTTGGAGATAAACTTTTCTTTGTATTTTGTTTATTTTTCATCACCTTAAAATGGAATTTTATGAAAAATAAGAAAAATATTGATATATTGATATTAGTTATTTTGCGCGAAAATTGCAAAGCAACAATATTATTAGGTATTGTGACAATAAAGAAGTAGATCCAGAGTTTATTTATCAACGCAGTGTACTGCAGACATTGTAAACGAGACTTTTTGGTTGACATTTTATGCACTATAAAGAGTCCTTCTTGATCGTAATATCCGACGTATATGTCATTAAATGATAATTTTACACTTTGTATCCGACAACAAAATTCTCGCTATTTCACGCATCATCCAAGATCCTTCTCTTTACTTTTGTCTCACGGTGAATTCTTTTTGTCGCGTCGTTTCGTAGCGAAAACACATACATCACCATAAAAGTCAAAATACACGACGTGAGTTTGCCGTCCTTATATCAAACGTTTAATTGGACACTGTACTGTTGGGAATGCGAACACGAGTAAATTATATAAAATACTTGCGCAAACTTATTCCGCGTTTCACTCGACATCAAATTAATATATGTATAAATATCACTATCGTCTACTTGAAAGCGCGTTTATGTACACTTACATACTTTTCTAAATACAACTTACAAAATGCATTAAATTCTTACGATGACCAATTAATAGAAAAATTAATTTACTGTCATACAAATAATTTTAATAAAATAAAATGTTTTACAACTTTTGTACATGCATAATTTCGTTTCGCTTAATTAAAATTGAATTTTGCTTAAACGAAGTTTTAATTTTACAATTATTAAAAAAATATGTTGAGAAATAAATAAAACTTGTTAAAATAAATATAATTCAAGCAGAAAATATCTAAAAATACAAAAACTTAAGTATAAAATCGAATTAAAATTTGAAATGGATTCTTATTAGTTCTCTCTCTCTCTCTCTCTCTCTCTCTCTCTCTCTCAATCTCTTTCACCCTCCCTTAATTATTGAATATTAAAGATTTTATAGAATGTCAATTTTTATGAAATATAGGCTTTTTTGGCCCAAATTAGGCCAAAATAGCGATTAGAAGAAACGATAGCAATTAAACTCCTGTAGTTATAAAATTCATTAGCTATGGAAAAATTTGTTTTCAAAAGTAAAAATTAATCCAAACCTCCAGATAATATATAATATAACCTGATGCCTCTTATATGCGTAAAACTGCATTTACTCTTCTGTAACTTTACTAACCCTTCTGTAACACATATTTCGCATACATCCCTTCTTTGTTAAAAAGATTCTTTTAACTTTTTCTTTCTTTATCTTGTTTCAAAAATATTAAGAAGTTAATCGAGAAAAAGAAAAAAATGAGGTGGAAAACGCAGTATATAAATCTTCGTAACGGCTTTTGGTCAAAGCCCATTCTCCCACTAAATCGTAATTAATAAATAATAATTTGCTCCTGAACAAAATTTATGGCATAAACATATATGTTGATAATTTTTAATAGCACAGAGATATATGTGACTTTTCTGATTCTCCTCTGATTTTCCTCGTGTGAATGAACAAATATTTCTGACTAAAGCCGCAAAACAGGAAAAAGATGAATGTGTCATAAAGCGCGACATAAATTTCTCAGCATCACGGTTTTTCACATATTTTTTCGTTGCTTCACATGATTTCACTTTGTCTATTTTTTCATTGAATCGATTGTTCTTTCATTTCAATAACACGCATAGATGCGTCTGCGGTCATGTCTGCGACTACGAATATGTCTACGGAACTTGGAGCAAAATAATACTTCTCTCCGCATCTTTATCGAAGTTTATTAACTCTTGGCAGTGACTGGATCATTTGAGATCCAATATATTCATATAATTTTCAATTGTTTGTACATCCTTTTCACATCATAAAAGTATAAATTCAAATTCATAAAAATATAAATTCAAATTCATACTGTGGCTTTTTATTATTATTTTATGAACTATATTTATAGGCAAAGCAAGTTTGATTATCCAGCAGATTCGATTGAATAGAATAAGGATAAAAATGACTCAGTTCTTAGAAGGATACATCTGTCGAGAGTTAAAAGTGGTCTTTGAAAACAGACAACGTGAGTCTTAATCTCTTTATGTACCAAACAGCTAAACTACAAGTTAAACAAGTAATACAAGGAATATCTTCCTTGTTCGTTTTATCGATCGTCCTCGACATCTGACGTAAGTTAAATTCGCACAATGAACTGGCCGTCGTCTCGGAACCACACATGTTGAGATATTCTAGCGATATAAATAAATGATGGTTTTATATTAGATGAGTGCAAACATTTGTGGTCGATATATTTAAAATTCGAATAGTTGCAACTTCGTTAAAAATAAACGAAATCTAAATTTAAGAAAAAATATTTTAAAGTTTAAAATCTCTACCTTTGAAAGATCACTGTATGTTTTATTGAGTTTCTGTGAGTTTGATCATTTTTATATAGAAAACTACGAGTTGAACATAATGGAAAAATTTTCTTCTCATGGAAAATTTTCTTCTTTGTAAATTTATTCATCCAAAATAAAAAAAAATTTGCTAAAATTTTTTATTTTCTAACATAAAAGCTTAAATTTTTCCTATAAAATTATTTTTGAAAAGTGTTTCTAAAATTTTTTATTATTGAATTATTGCGAATTAAATAAAGAAAATTGATTTTGATTGCTCATAACTCCGTTAAAAAATTGTATCATAAAATAAAAACAGATTCTTAAAAAAAAACAGATTCTTACAGTTGAAATTTTGTTCTATCAAATAGTATAATTGTCAATTTGAGTAAAATATTAAGTCCTAAATTTACATTAAAAACTTTTTTTTTAAATTAGATACAAACTTTTTCACTCATCCAATACACATCTTTCGTGATACAAAATAATATAATAATTTGTAAAATATTCATCTATTTTCTACACTTAATTGAAGCGTTATTTAGATATTCGTCTTCGTATTACTGGTCATATCTTATATATTGTTCTATCTTGAACAAACTCTATATAATTTTACATTGAATTAGGAAGAATAGGGAGAATTGGAAGAGAACTTGAAGTCTACAGAAAAGGAAAGATAAGGATATTGGTTGATAATGTGTAATCTATTGAAAATATATCGCACATATAAAGCCAAATTCGATTAGTTTCCCGTTGGAAAACCGTTAGTGTATATGCATGGCACGACTTCATCGCGTCTTGTTTAGTCGATGTTCAAAATGACGACATCACTGTTCTATTCTTGGTAGCGTGGACGCAGCGATATCTTTAGAGCGACCATCGGTACAGTCCGTTTCCGAGCTTTCCTTCCTTCGTGGCGAAAACGTGCCAGTTGACGAGAGAAGGCAAGATGATTTATTTCGACTAAATCAGACCACACTGCTAACCTTCCCTATTTTTCGAGAGCACGGTGTTCTTATAATTTCATTCTGCCATGTTATTACTATATAGTTAATCTGAAATATGGATAAATATTTTTTGAATCATATTGAGAGATCTTTACGGCATGGCCATATACATGATAGAAAGTCGATTTAAATTTAAAATTTGAGAAGTTCCGATTCAAAAAAATCATCGCCTTGGCAATATACGCTCTCACAGTTTTATTTATTGCAATGTTGGATAAAATTTCAGTTAGTAATGGAAAAATGTCATACATAGTTTTCATTGTCAAATAAGCTAATTAAAAGTTTAGTTTGAAAAGAATAATTTTGTTTTGATTCGTTTAAAGATATACTGTCAAGGTTAAAAAATTTATAAATATTGTATAATAATAATAATTCTATACACAAAGGAAGTACAAATTTAACAGATATCTTAAAAAAAAGACAACTCGTAAAAATAAATTTTTTTTTATTTATAACTATCGAAAATTTAAAAATTAGAACATGTTACTTTAAGTTATTTTAACATTGTTTTTGCAAGAAAACATGCTAAATAACATTTAATGTTGCATAAGATACCTAAAAAGACATCTTTTAGATAGCTTATACAACATGCATGTTGTCTGAGATTATAAAAAAATATTAACATTATAATAACATATACATATACACACACACACACACACACACACACACACACACACACACACACACACACACACACACACACACACACACACACACACACACACACACACACACACAC
>Ga0157363_1006998_pt1 | contig 10660 bp, 7 predicted proteins | sample AttsexASBM1_FD_111477 | JGI IMG/M metagenome (GOLD analysis project Ga0157363, IMG submission 111477) | Fungus gardens microbial communities from leaf cutter ant in Ribeirão Preto, State of São Paulo, Brazil - Atta sexdens ASBM1 | ecosystem: Host-associated > Fungi > Mycelium > Unclassified ...
AAAGTGGAAAAAGTGCAAGCAACGTAAAACAGACCTAATGATAAAATAAGTCCGCAAGCTACAAAATCCCTTGCGTCTTCGAAAGGAATTTATAAATTAAATACAAAACGATGTAAAATTTGATAATGTTATCCTCGAACAAAAATTCTGGAAGGAACGAAGGATAAAATTATATAATTAATCTATTTTATATTTGCGTTATTATTTCGATCTGCAACAACGATTCAACGTTTTATCATAAGGTCAAGAACAAATACTTAAATCAAGTACAATCAACATTACATCGCGGCAAGAAATTTGTTTTACCGTTATACAATCAATATCTATTCCACTTATTTTCTTTTGTCTCATTGTCCAGAAACAGCGAACACCTTTTAATAAATCTTATCACATATTTCGGGCAAGTATAAATCAATTTTATAAATAAATCCAAAAAGGTCAACGCAGAGATCTTGATGCTTTTAGAATAATTTCGCGCAATAGAAAGTATCTCCTTATATAAATTATTCCGTTCATTTTGTATAAATAGGAACAATCACATTCACGCGAACTCCCTCGTTTACCGACCAAATTACCAAACGCGGGAGAATAAAAGAGACCGCGTTATATAGGTGCACATGTATCGTTTCGGGGCCACGGTCTGTACCTTGTTTACGTCGCCGTACAGAAGGGCCCCCGGGGCCCGAGGCGCAAGGGGTCCGGAGCAGCGTGAGAGCGGGCGCCTTCGCCGCGGAGCATTTAGCGCGGTGGGCGCTCCTCGCCGTTTCCCCTCCCCTCCCCCACCTCCCGTCTCAACCCCGTCGTGCACTCCGCTCTTCCCCGGTCTCTTTCTTTCCCCTTTTCTCTCGTACGCCACCACCGTCGCTCTCTCGCTCCCGAGTAATTTATCGCGCGGCGAATTCTAATTATCATTCTGTCACTTTTACGATTTTTCGCCCTATATTTTATAATAATTAGAGAATTGTTTTCGAAAATAAAGCGATTATTTCCGGAGTGTAAAGAATTTACCAAATACATATTTCTTTGAATAGTATACTAAATAAACATTTACTTGCAGTAAATAAATATTTACGTCATAAAAAATGATAGTTGAACATTAATAGTTTTTGTATCGAATAAATATATATTTATATTTAGTAAATATTAGAACTATTCAAACTAATATTAAAATTTACCTTTTTTTTTTTCAGTGTAATATTAAGACTAATAGTACTTAACTATCGTAGGCAGAAGATCTATTACAATTTCTTTTTCAACGCATTGGACAAAAAGTATGCAAGTTTGTAAAATGTATATTGATAATTTAGAAAATGATACCGAGATAAAAACCGATGTCCATTTCTAGTAATATAAATTAATTTTAATCTCGATTCAACTTTATCTTGTTCTAAAAAAAACCAGAAAAAGATAAAGAATAAATTAAATCGAGATTAAAGTTTATGCATATTCATTAATAGAAATGAACATGAAATATTTTCGAAATTACACGAATTCGGTATCGGAAAGGACAGACGAGCATCCGCGCGTCGAGAATACGCGCAGGGAACGCGGCGCGTTGCGCGAATGATCCCCCGGTATTCCTAGGGAACTCGTGTCCCCGAATACCCAATAAACACCGCGTGCGCACAGAAGAAGAGAGTGCGCATCGTTTCCTCTCCGTCTTCCTCGGTCGCTCTTTTTCTCCTCTTTCAAGCGAGGGCAACGAGGCCGGCCGACCGGGGCCCGCCGCCACGCCGCGGTGTGTGCATGTACACACGACGAGGACGGACGAAGAGTGTCTGAGCGGCCTGCGGCCGCCATGACAGAGCGGAATGCATGAGAACGCGGAGCTACTGACCCTCTCCTCCTCCCCTCCCCCCTTCCTCTCTCCAATCCTCCTCGTCTCATATATGCCTCTCTATGTCTCGTTCCCTTGTACACTCCTTTAACCCCTCGAGAATCCCTTTCACCCCTCTCCCTTTTCCTCTTCCTTCCCTCGCCGTTTTTCTTCTCGCTCTCGCCCTCGCGAGGTGAAAGAGTTCACCTCTTTTTAATCTCCATATCAATCTCGTTCGCCGAAACCGCCGAAACGACCGCCGCTGGGCTTTTAATCGCGCCGATTCGGAATTATTCAGAATAACACTCGGGCCGGCTTATCCTCGTCGTAACGCGTCGCGATACGATGCGCACGTCTTTCTTACCCTCTCCCTCCTACCGTATCGTTAATTCAGCCGAGTGCGCACATAATTGACTCGTACGGGCCGTTAACGCGAGCGCATGCATTGCCGGAGATAAGGAGAAAGATATTCCAACCACGTCCGAATCCCCTTCGATACATGTTTCAGAAATGTTTTTGAAAAATTGTCCGCATTTCCAATTCGTTTCTATATTGTACAATGCGCTTTTTTATAATAATAATATGTTTTGATAACAAGAAAATTTGGAATGTGCTTAAACATATTCATACAAAAAAAGTTTTAAAAATTTCAAATTTTTTTTTAAATTTATATTATATCAAAAGAAGAAACATTGATTTTTGTATAATTAATTACATTTATAAGTATACTTTATACGTTTTTTGGGATAATAAATTTAACACATTTGGCTATAGCCTTGAAGTACCAATATTTTATTTTTTTTTGTCTCTTCATTTTTCCTTTGATCTATAGATCAATTTTTTTTACACTAAAAATCTTCGACGATTTTATACACCGAAGACGATTAAAAAATGTGTCGAAACGTTTGTAATATATCGACTTTAACTTAAATTAATTTCTTTTGTATATTTTTTTATTTACGCAGCGCTTGACTTGAATTTGCTTTTTTTTTATATTATTTATCATTACATTTGATGTTCTCGAGTTTTTTTTACAATAATAAATGAAAATCGTCCGATGAGATTAAACACATAAGTAAAAAATGCCATATTTTTAGTCAAAACATTATTAAATATTATTAGGTTCTTCGTGTCTAATAATATTTCTTGTGAATTTATACAATTTTTCATTTAAGTAAACTGTGCACCGATTATTTGTTGGTCTTGAAACATAATCCTAACAAAGGAAAGCTGGAGTAGTAGTATCACAAATTAAATTAACAAAAATTTAATATTATTAATGTAATTAAGCATCCTAGAAAACTCTTAATAATTTGATGCCAATAAGCATCTTAAAAACTGTAAAAAACTTGTGAAAAATATTACCTCAGCCGAGATTCAAATTTCTTTTTAATTTCACACATTGTGTTTAATTTCACACATCTCTCCATCCGATTCGTGATCGCAGTCGCACCAAGTCTCGCGCGAGGATGTGTTTCGTGGATATCGAAGGTATCGAAGTTCGCAAAGCAAGCAGAAAAAAATTCGACGAATATGTGTCGAGAGACTATACTTTTCTGCGAAATCGCAGTCGAGCCGAGAGACAGATGGACCCTGACGCCGTTTACTACGACTAACAAGACGACTATTCGTAATGCGATGCGACGAATGCGCGTCCAGAGGTGCATACATCGGACATTTCTCTGTCGGTGTCGGTTGTGTCGTGTGCCAATCGGTCACATAACGGTCGCACGGTCGTAACACGACCGCCGCGCGCCGCTGTCGCCGCCGACATGACGTCAGGAGATCGACGACCGTGTATTCACGTCGCCGCGACGGTCATTCATACGACTCGATGGAGGCTCGCGCGTTGGAATCCGAGGCGAGGAATGTGACAGGAAATAGTCGCATGACTGCGCGCGTGTGTCTGTGCGATCCATCGAAAAAAAAAAAAAAATCCGTATTGACTTACATACGTCGACGCGATTTACGCGACCGGTACACCTCGTTTGAAATCGTTATAGTTTTGGTAAACTCAATTATTCCGATCCTGACGAGATTATAATTGTAAGCTCCATGATATCTTTGAGATTTACTACAGAATGAAGCGGTATTTATAATTATAAGCTCCATGATATCTTTGAGATTTACTATAGAATGAAGCGATATTTAAATGCTCGCCACATGAAACGAACTTTGTCGATACTTGATGCTGTACATCTTACTCTTGTTTCCGAGATTGGTATCCTAAATCAATTTTTAAATGTCTAAGATCAACATTACTTTGAATTTAAGCGAGGCTTCTCTCGTGATATCTAAATTACTTAAGACATTTCTATTCTATATAGTCGATTCTTATATTTAAGATTGTCAATCTGAAGATGTCATGAAGGCTGCATTAGCATCTTAAGACATTACTTAAGACAGTCTTGAAGCAAGAACTGACTATGAATATTAGTCTAAAATCGAGATGTTTGCACGAACGTACGCGAGCTTATTGCCTCGCGCGCGTTGCTCGTAATCGAATCAAAAGACTCTCGTTAATCGCGCATAACTGCCCGCCGGCCACATCGGTAATGGTGGAGGGAACTCTCGGCGCGAGGCCGCGCGAGAGAGCGTGCAATAAAGTTCCGAGCGCGACTTAATACCGCGCGACGGCTCTCCTCGTTGGGTCGTTGACTCTACGTTTCTTCTTTCTTCGAATCCTGGGGGCCCCAAGTCTCTCATACCAGATCCTCTGTGCTCAGCTCCTCGCACATGCTCTCCCGACTCCTGACTAAATCCGTCCCTGCACCGGAGTCCGACTAAATCCTCCCTCTCTCTCTCTCTCTCTCTCTTTCTCTCTGTCTGTCTTTACGTGCCGTACCCTTCTACGTCCTCACTCTTTCCCCCCCGTCATTTTTCTGTCGGCGTGCACGCGGATTTCTTCGTTCCTGCTAGACGGTAAACAACGCCAACGCCATTCCTACTTCTCTCATTCATATCTCTCCCGAGCGTCTCCCGAATTATTAAGATGCCGGCGTGTTCCGTCCAGAATGCGTGGGACGTTAATAATCGTCGTTGACGTAAGCTTGAATTTTTTTGAATTATCATGAATACAGAATTTTCACGCATACGGCAATGACGTTAATTTCTAATTCGATCCATGTTGTAAATTATTTTTGATGAAGTTTAGAATATATAAGTCTCATTTTGCAATTATAATTGCAGTTAAAAGGAAGAAAGAAGTGGAGTATTCCTATTATATTGTTATACTGTTCTCTGTCGTCTAATAATTTACGAAGTGCATTTTGTGTCATTGGTGCCTATGAATCTTTCTAATATCTACATACTTGACACTTTGAACTTGCTGTTGAGATAAACGTATCAACAAGAATGGCGCTTGCAACTGATGATCTATCAGTTACAATGGTCATTTTATTGCGCACAAACCTTTAAGAAATTGTACATTTGTAACTTCATACGAGGGTTAAAATTGATTTAATCGCGTTAACTTTAAACCGTGTCTACTGATTACGACGCTCATTTTATTGCGCATGAATGTTATTTTGCGAGAGATTATACATTTGTAATTGCGTACGGATGTTGAAATCGACTAATCGCTAACTTCAAACTTGTTAGACAAATTGACGATTGTCGTACCAGATACGTTCTTGAACGTTTTCAGCATGAAAACTTTAAATTTAATTTACTAAGATTATAAAAATTCAATGATAATTTTGACGCGTTGTGACATCTTCAAAATGATATAGGATAATTTCTAACTCATTTACCGAGTTTATTTAGCATTTGCCCGATTCTATAGAAAGAGCTGCTCGTCAAAATTATACTTTTCTACGATAAACGCTCCGCGCGCGCGACTGAGAGACCGTTCAACAGGTGCTCGCTTCTCCAGAGCCGGCGCCGCGTCGCGTTAGGTCGAAAAGAATACCATCGAGAGAAAATGTGTAGAGAATGAGTGAGAGAGAGAGAGAGGGAAGGGAGGGAGAGAACTCGATGAAGAAAAAGAAGATGCTAATTGGAGCGACTTGTAGCGTCCAGCAGCGCGTGTTAACACGACTTCCAGGTACTTGGCGTGCCCTTCTCCTCTCTTTCTCTTTCTCTCTTGCCTTCTCGACCCTCGCGGATGAATACCTTTCAGTGCTTCCGGCTAGATATCGGCTTTCCTCAAAGAGAGGAGTCTCTTTGGAATTAGAACGAATCGTAATTTGGGGCGAGGCGCAATGCCAAGAGATTAGGCGTTAGATATAGCCATGATTTTCGCGAGAAAAATTATGCGAAAGAAAAGATTTTTAAAAAATCACGAAGGACTTTATATTTTTAATATTTTTTCTCTTCTGCTTACTCTCCCTTTCCCTTATTCCCCCTCTCTCTTTACCCTCTCATTTTCCGCCTATTTCCTTTTTTTCTCCCCTATTTATATACATATGCCTGTTAGTTGGACGTTCTACAAATATTTGCACGAATTCAGGGCGATCGCTCGTAAAATAGAGAAAAAAAAGGGCAGACTTTGAAATTCTTTACGACCGTACCTTGCTTAGTCCCTTATTATTCTTCCAATTCATTTCCTTTCATATTTTCTGATTTTTTTTTCTTCTCATGTCGCTTTTTCAATTTTAGGTTCTGCCAAAAATTTGAAACTGTTGTCTCAAAGTCATGTTTCAAAGTTGGTAACAATCGTATCAATAGCCTTTGCTCCTGACACGTGACTTGTCGTGCATTCCCCGAAATTTACCCGGCACTTTGAATCATCGCGTTGAATCATGCTCCCGAATTATTAAATTCCGTCGTCGAAAGTACGTCAATTGATGATCGCGATAACGTCTATAACGGACCCAATCGAGGAGATTAGAAACTATGAAGCAATGAGTACGAAATTCTAGAAGTCAGTGATTATTTGAGTACTTTATAATCTTCACGTACTTCATCCATTTGAATAATACGAAATCAGTAAATGAGTCAACTAATAGGAAATTATTGGTTTACTTATATTTTTTTGTCAATTTTACCCGCGTAATCAACTTGATAAGATTTTTGGTAATTAGGGGGAGAAGAATAAAATAGAAAAGGTAATAACAAATATCAAATTGCTCTCCTACTAGTATCTAACTATTTTAACGTTGCGTGAAAGAAATTTAGGAAAATTGAGACGAAAAAAGAAATTTTCCATTAAGGGATGAGGAGGTTTAGAAACAAAGATATGGATTTCATCAATCGTCGTTTTGCGATTTTGCGCGCCCACGGCGCGAATACGATTGAAGTGATGCGAGAAGAGAGAGAGGGCGGGAAGACGCTGAGTAGCCGAAGATGCGGGGCTTCTACGATGCTGCGTATATCGTAAGTCGTGTGAGAGAGAAGGAAAGAACGTTGAAAGGGCGAGAGAGAAACGGAGGGCTACGAACGATGCTGAACGGGGATGACAGGAGGGGGGAAGGGGGGAGCGAGGAGGGAGAAGGCGTCGGAGGTGGGGGCAGTGGCGATGTCCTAGCGAAGGTCACGGCCGGGAATGCGGTTTACGTCCGTCGGTCCAAAGTGGCGTGCCGCGTTGCAGGCTCTCTTCTCTCGCTCTCGCTCCCTTCGCCTTCCTGCCCTCTCGGATGCCACCACCCCCTTTCCCCTCCTGCCGTGTCCATCCATTCGTCCGTCCATCCGTCTCTCTCTCTCTCTGTGTGTGTGTGTGTGTGTCGCTGTCTCTCTTTTTCTCACTCAGGGCCCCGCGGCACGGCGCAGACTGCAGGAATGCACCAAATGCACCGCGCTGACCGATACCCGTCCCCGTTCTACCGCTTCCACTTGTTTACTTCGGCCGTTTGCCTCTCCCTGTCCCTTCTCCCTGTCTCTCCTTCGCAGTCCTTCGTTTCTTTTTTCTCCGGTCGGCTACTCCGCCTCCGCGGGCCGCTCTCGCATCCTTTACATCGTTTTGCCGCCGCCGTTGCCACTCCCGGGTACGGACCGCTTCTCTAGCACCGATGCGATGGCGCGCCTCTTCTCCTCCACGCCCTCCCCATGGTATGTACGTACGTATGGTCAAGCACGCACGCACACGCGTGCGGACCGGTGGTACGCAGAAGAGGCACGTTGTGTCGTTGCCGGAGATACATACCGGGTCGTCCATCGCGACGCGTTCTCACTATAACGTGCGTTCTCTCGCGCCCTCCCGCCGCGCGCGCTTTCTCTTTCTCTCCTCCCTGCCTAAAGTGAGAGCCTTCCTCGTTGGCCTTCTTCGTCGTGTCCTTCGATCGCGCTTCCTTTTACGCCCCGGGATGACCCTCGCTCATGGGAACGCGGACCCAGCAGTATCGGTTGTCGATCGGCGCCGTTGACGGGATTAACAGCGGCTAGTATTATCGATCGTGACCTGTTCTGGAGATGTTTCTTTTATCTTAAAAGTGATCTTAAAATCACGGATCAAATGATGACCTTTTTGCATAGACCTTTCTGAACAATTCTTAATACTTATCGTTAAAGTCTAACAGTTTTACAGATTTTAGTATATTTATTTCCAAACTCTGCAAAAATCTACTTAGTTTAATACTACTATTTAATACGACTTTTTATATTAAACAAATTGAACAAAAAAATTTAATTTTGGCAGTATTAAAAATTGTTCAATTTTACTTTCGATTTCTCGAGGTACACATTAATTGCGCGGAATAATATAAACTATCCCGTAACAGAGGAGCTATGGTAATAACTGAATTGAATTCTTGATAATACAGATCACAACATAACGGTCTCTTTGTTCTCCGATTCTGAATCGTGAGAAACTATATCACCCGATTTACGATACAGAGGTGGGCGCGACAAGTTTGTTGATCAGTGCCGTCGATTGAGATCGATAAGCGTCAAATATTTCAATGAGTCTTAAAATCCCGCCATGGGCCGGTAATAAGAATACGACGATGCCAGCTGACGCGAAATCACAGGGTGCAGAGACCTCGGTAGAGATTTGACAAACTCCTCTCCCCTACCTCCCCCTCCCCATCCTTTCTCTCGACCTCGTCTCGCACATCCCCGCTCTATTCTCGTCTGTCTCTTTGGCCCTGACCCACCCAAAGGATGCAGTCACCCCGCCCGCGTATGGCCGACGGGATGCACATGGAGGGAGGGAAGCGGTCTCTGAACCGCGTCCGTAACTAGCGAGGAAAAGAGACGGAACGTGCGCATACACACATGTATGTACGAATCGCGCTCGTACGTGTATCCACGCGTGAAACGCACTCGGTGTGCGAAAAGAGAAAGGGCGGAGTGGAGAAAGAGAGAGGGAGGGAGGGGGGGAGCACGCCGTGGCGAGGTAAGAGTGCCGGAGGGGGTGCGTTCCACAAATCAATACCTACGCTGAATCCCGTGTATATACCAACCGTGCACGACGCACGAAACGTGTCACCCACCGACCCAAACCCCATAGACGATATAGCAGCTGCACGCACAGACCCGGCATATGTTGTTGCCGCTGCGCTGTCGCGCGCGTCTAAATGTTAGCGGTCGCGCCGAAATCTCTTGTGAAACTCTCTGAAACAATTTTTTATTAAAATCCTATTTCCTCTATTTGTAATTCGGTGATAATTACTAGCCAGTTGCTTTTACATATTATATGATTATGAAATTATCATATAAACATGGAATGTGTAAATTATTATTTACTGATGTAGTAGATTGTTTTATTTTACACACACATTTATATAAACTAATTTTGATCTTGGAACAAGAATATAATTCTGCTTGTATGTAATTGTTCCAAGTAATTTTTCTGCTCGTTTTCCATGCGCGATATTATTTCTCGAAATTGACAAAACTCATGTGTGGTTAATGATTAATGAGTTATCACCCTTTTATGCTTAATCTTTCGCCGAACAAATTTCTGATCTGCTTTCATAACACGAATCGAGGTCGACAATGACAGCGACCGTAACGAGAATGACGATCTCGAGCATCCGGTGCTATATTGCGAATGAAAGATTTATCTTCGCGAAGTATATTCTAATTTCTGATTATTTTTACAAATATTTTTCTATTTTCAACTTATTTATTTTGTCTCGTTTTAATATTTAATTTAATTCCCAGATTAAATTTGATCAGTGTCGACAAAACTATTGGCAAAAATGTTCCCAAACCATGAATATTGATTCACTGTACAATATTCGCGTTGGATATCATTCTTTTTTATGGATTTTCCTAATGCGCACATGGTATACCGATGGAGAACCAAGGGTATTCTGTATTTCCGTGCCGCATCGTGTAACCATGTCCTCGGCGCGACGCACTCGGCCGCTTGTCCGATATGCGCATTTACGTGTGTGTGCGTTTGTGGCGGCGACGTCTCTGGCGGAGGTGGTGGGAGATTTCATTCAGTGCGCCTCTCATCGGTCGCTGCGCGCATGCGCCAACCGGCCGCGCGTACACACGCTACTCACGCTGCCTCTCCTCTCACTCTTGCTGCTGTCGTGGCCGCGGCGGCGACAACAGCAACAAGAGCAACCAAGAGCAACAGCCCAGCAGCAATGTTCCCTAACTCATGCATGTATATGTACATACATACATGTATGCACGCGGAACCTTGTACCCTTTATACGAATGCGTACGAATACACGAGCACCGCGTATAACGTGCGTAGTAGCTTTGCTCGCTCGCTGTTTTATCTCTCTCTCTCTCTCTCTCTATCTCTCTCTCTTCGTGTATTTCTTGGCATGGAAAAGAAATACGAGCGTCACAAAAGAGAGCGAATGCGTGGCGCGAGAGAAGGAGGCCAGTGCGAACGGGGCCGAGTGACCAGACCAGCGAAGGAGAAGTGGAGGGGGGGGAGGGGGAGGGGGAGGAAGAGGACCACACGCCGTTTGCCGACGTTGTGTTGTTGTATCGCACGAT
>Ga0157363_1006999_pt1 | contig 10660 bp, 5 predicted proteins | sample AttsexASBM1_FD_111477 | JGI IMG/M metagenome (GOLD analysis project Ga0157363, IMG submission 111477) | Fungus gardens microbial communities from leaf cutter ant in Ribeirão Preto, State of São Paulo, Brazil - Atta sexdens ASBM1 | ecosystem: Host-associated > Fungi > Mycelium > Unclassified ...
AGAAAATAATTCGCATAATTCATGTCTAATCCAAATCGCGCCCGCGATATATTCATATTTCTTCATATATTACATAGTAATTACATTATCCAACACGACATTGTCCAAGACTATAAAAGCAGGAGTTCTCATCGTCTACGGTATAACGTAAAATTTCAAAGCTTACTTTACATCATTATTCATGTATATAAATTTTATTAATCATAAGAGCGAGCTGTTAAATATGAGAGTAAATATTCGGAAATATTTGTATCTAATTGTAATTAAATAATATACGAATAGATAGAGAAACACATTTTACGGTTAATGAATATATAATAATAATTCATTAAATTTGGTAATGTTGTAATTAACAGCATTGTTAATATTTCTATAATTTTAATTATTTTTCAGAATTGCATTTAATAAGAATGATAAACTTGAACAGAAGGATTGTGGGGTGGAAGTCAAGCAACATGCGAAAGCTGAAATGAAAGCTGAATGAGATCGGACACACAAAGGGGGAATATACGAAGGGATGACAAGATAGAAAGGTTCGAGAGATAGAGGGAAACCCCAGAGAACGTGATAGGTGAGGTTGCAAAGAAGCAAAGAATAAAAAAGGATCTACGGCGAGGAAGAGAGATAGGACGTCATAATAAAGCGATAGAAAGAGATGCGAGATATGCAACCAACGAAGGTCCAAGATCAAGGGAAAAAAGAATCTTCATGCGAGGAAGAGGACCATCATGCGGACATGTAACGACTAACGAGAATCTTCAGATAGAAAGATCTGGTATGGAAAAAGATTTTTTTTTGCTGAAAAATGAAATAATTCTTTCGATTTTTCTCATCTTCGAGATCGAAGTAATTCAATTTTATACAATTGTAATAACCTTGAAAAGTAGATAAATTGCATAATACGTTGGAAATGTTAGCTTTATATTTAGTCTATTATTGAAATTATTTTCATTGACCTTTTCTCTTAAATTTTCAATTGTATTAAAATAAATATACGCGAAGAGATAGAAACTTGAATGCATATTTAACTATCAATAGATTTTTTCTTTTTTTCAATTATTAGTGAAAATTTTATAGCACCCTCTAAGCATTGTAGAAGGAAATAAAGAATTGGATTGAATAAATCAAATAATGCTTAAAAATTCTATAATTACGCAATATTATAGGGTGTGTCACCAAAATCCGGATAAATCGAACAATTTCTTTAAACAAAATGTTTTTAATGAAAAATTAAATATTACAAAAAATCCTTTTACATGGCACTTGGATCTCTGTAGAGCATAATTATTCGATATATCCCCCATTAACTTGAATAACGGCCTCTATTCTCTGAAGCGTTCGCACGCTGTAATGTAGCGCTGTCCATGCCGACGAACGCTGCCTCAATAGCGGTTCTAGTGACGTCACATTGGGATGTCGAGACTTGTTTGTGACCCTTTCAACTACGCCATAGTAGTCCAAGGGATTTAAATCTGGGCTGCTGGGAGGGCAGAATTCCTTGGATCAAAACATATCCCGACGTTGTCTGAAAGCCAATTTTGAATCAAATGATTGAACCGGTGCAAGGTTCTACTGAAAAATATATGGCCTTCCGGATATCACAGTTTCCATCCACGGCTTCATTACATCCATCAGAACGCGCTCTGGGTCATCCGAAAAGCGCTGGAACCCTTTCAATGTGACTGTGGGGGTCCTCGCGGTGCGTGCTTTCGAGTGACTCTTCCTCGCTGGCATATTGGAACCTTCGTTGGACTGTTCTAAAGTCGTATATTTTGTCACAACGTCATAAACGGTTGATCTCGGTATGTAAAGAACCGAATTTCCGTTCCGAGCGCCCAGCGCAAAGGATGATTGCGGCTCTTCGATTGTATTCCGCACTTGGTTTCAATATCATTGTCAGGTCATTTTGAGAATGACTGTTTACTAGAAGCATCAAACTTTCTCGGACACCAACAACAACCTCTGGCGGAGGCACAATATAGCGGAAAATTTAGATTGAAATTTGTCCGGATTTTGATAACGCACCCTGTATATAGAATGAATACTAAGTATTCCAAAAGATTTTAAAGCAGATTTTAAGGAAATTCCTCACACAAATTCAAGATGAAAATTTCATATTACTTATATGCTCGAAGTTTCAAAGATACAGAATGTCAAAAGTTGAAGGAAAAATTTCAAGAATTATTTGGGTAATTTCGATAAAAGTTTATATATGTTTAAAGTTTCATCAAAATTAACTTGAGTAATTTTTAAAATTTTTTGAAATAAAGAAATTTTTCCTTCAACTTTAACACGTTGTATATTTAAAACTGAACCATTGCTTATAATAAAATTTTCATCTTAACTTTATATAAGGAATTCCTCTTAAAATCTTTTAGAGGATTTATTGTTAGTATCCATCCTGTACATGTGTCCGTCCTAATATACCTTCTCTCTCCATTTAATTCTCGATATTGTACTAAAAAAATAAATTAAAAAGAAAAATAAAGAGAATGTTTAATAATTACACGCTTTAAGTGACTTAATCAAAGTTTCAGAATTTTTTTTCTTTCAATTTAGCGGTACATTTTTTATTCAAGAAATATTGTATTGTGATATATATATATATTCAAAATTACTTATAATAATAAAGACAAAAGTAATGGAAACTGTATAACAACACTTATAAAAATTGCAACTCGATTCCAATTAGCTACAATATTATATTTCCAATTTCATACTCGTTCTTATAAATAAAATTAGAAGGAAATCTTAGAAGGAAGCGTAATATATATATTAATTGTCGTGATACTCGATAAAAACGTAGAAGTTTTCGGAATGTCATTGTGGAATTTTAAAATGTAACGTAGCTGTGCGACGAATGAATCAGGCAGCTGCCGACAAATAATTCGCGTTTAATTAATTATCAAAACTGCCGTCGGCGAGGCTCGTCCCACGTAATTAATACTTTCACGACGTGGATGTCTTTTCATCGTCTAACGGGCTCACGAACACAATCGCCCTAGCGATCAAATATCCCATGAAAACCACCGTAGCAGGTCCGTGGTAAGTTGGTCTCGCGAAATGCATAGCGAAATACCGCGCGAGCGCAATATTTCACTAACTGTCTGACAAGAGGGTATTGAATATTTTTGCACGCGGGAGAGGATCTCGGCATAGCTCTCTTTTTCTCTCTTCTTCTCATTCTCTCTCTCTTTATTCGGCCGCGAAAAAAAAAATATGATAAACAACATGGAGAAGCCCCTTAAAACTCCAGGAAAAAGCACCTAAATCCTTCAATTAAACGGCTTCCGCAAGTTGTATAAAATACACAAGTAAAACGCGAACAATATGAGCTCACGTACGAGTATTAGGTAACTACGTATTCTGATTTTACTTGTGTAAAAGGAAATAGAACACAACGATCTTCCTTCAATTTCTCCTTTGAAGTTCAAATGGTGGATTCCACGATGATCCCTGAACAATACCACGATTGTCCGAAAATTGGTACTTCGTCTGAAGAGAAAATCCAGCCAGGACAAATAACATTTTCTTCGAGGTCTCATATCGTGGCACGATTCGTGAAGGTTTTATTATCGCTTCTATAGAACATTTATCCCGTTTTCTACAAGACATCTCAAAAGGTATCTCAAAAGCAAGTACAGCGATAATAAAGTTCGATATTTGAAATGATGTGGAATGCGTGAACGTTTTAAATTTTTAGCTTCTCTCATTCGCTCGTGATATTTCAAAATATATATATTTTTATTAAAATTTTAGTAATCGTATTTCAAATTAAATTTTTATTAAGATAAAATATGTATCGTCATATAAAACTAGATTTTTATTTAACATTTAAATTTTGCAATACTTATTTGAGTTAGAAATTTTGATTTTCAATAATTAAAAAATTTAATTAATTTAATTTTTACAATATAATCCGTACAGATTTTCCTATAAAGGTATACATTAAATAAAAATCAAGTCGTGAAAATATTTTCATCAAATTGCAATCCGCCTGGAATTAAGAATTCGAAGTTTCGTAAAAGCAGACTTTAAAAAGATGTTGATTTTAACGTTGTTAAGCGGAGTGATTAAAAGTTTGAAAAGAGGAGAAAAGAGGGGAAATGGGAGTGGAAGTAGTGTGAGTTATGGAACTCTCCTCGATAGAAACGGATGGATCGGCTTTTTTCGATTATCCTTCTTTCTGAAAATTCTGCAATCAGATAATCCGGGAGGCCGACTAATATGCCGAGCGACTTAATTACCTCGATAAATGAAACTCGTCGCACGTAAATCAGCTTAAATAACATTTGCAATGCAGTATTATTATTTCGTTACTGTCCATTTTAATTGGGATATTTCAAAAGCTTGAATTATCACAGCATACGGCAAATATTCAACAGTAGAACGAGCTGATGTAATTTATTAATATCACAGTTGTCCATTGTTATCGTGTAATCAGTTTTAAACGGTATGTGAAACAATTATTGCAATCTTATAATAAAACATGCCAAAATCTCTTTTTTGTTAGCAATAAATTTGAAAAAGATTAATTACCATATTGAATACATTTTTGGTGACAATATAAAATCAATTTATACTTGAACTATATACACAATAAGTTACATATGTTATCTGCTTTTTACGTTCAACAATTACTTGTAATGATTTTTTTAAAGCACTTACAGCACAAATAAAATCATCGATTAAGAGAGATTTCAAAAGTTTTAAAAGCCATGAATTGGAAAATTTTAATTAAACCAATAATTCGTGCAACGCTCGTAAATTAAGACAATATATATATAATCGTTATACATTATTTAAATTTCATCCAATATTTATACAATTTTATCTCGATATATAGTTCAAAGCGTCTCGTCTTTTTAATCAATTCCCGTGATATACGTTATCCTTTCCCAAAGCCATAATTGCTACGTTTAAAGGACGATACATCTTTCTAGATACGAAACGCTCGAGCTGATCGCAAACTAACAATCCGATACGATTAATAAACCAGCCCCGATGGAACATACAGTAATAAACGTGGATACCCAGGAAAATGCCGGGCAATTAAGATCGGACGTTTCCCTGCATTACACAAAGGACGTAGCTGGCACAGACGAGCGAATAAACAAATGCATCGTCGAAGTTCGAGGATATGCCAGCCCTTCAATTAGTTCGTTACAGCATGCTGTGCCCGATATCGCAATTTCGATGTTCGTAACCGGAATTTCTCTACTGGTTGAAATATCGCCACGCTCCGAAGATTCCGACGAGTTTATTCTCTCGCTCTTTCCGGCTTTTGTGTGGCGGAATGCTACCGCGTTCCCTACGAAATTCTGTAACTGTTAACAGGGATATACGTGCGCATCCGATCCGTCCGTGCTCGCGCACGACGACGAGACACTGTTACTATCAGAACATTTACGACGATTGCATCGTGCGGGACGAGATAGCGATATAGCAGTTATTGCGCGGTCGACAAACGGTGGTCCATTATATTTAGAATATAGAACGCACGGGGAGAAGGGGGGGGGGAGTAGAGGGGGACAAATGTTTATATTTCAAATTGCCGGTCTGTTTGCGTTTAATACGAACCAACGCGGACGAACTTTGCTTTACGCTGACTTTTTTACGCGAGTGTGTATTTTAATTATTATCGGGATTCCCGCAAACCGATATCGTTGTCGTTTAATTTATAACGTTGAGAATTGTACAGTCCAGCATCGTTACTGTTATCTGAAACGGTTTATCCCTTCCAGTTTTGTACATTGCACGCAGAAATAACGCGGCTTCTCCTCTGTTACAAATCCTTCCTCTCTAATCCTGATTTCGCGTTTCTTATGTCACGTACGTTTGTATTTTGGAAAAAGGAACTTGCATGGAAATTTTATACATGATTTAGAGATTCTCGTCGTACCTCCGGCAATCTATATTACGCTTCGTTCCTATATACCAGGAGTTTTTATATCCTCTTCGCGAACTTATCGGCACTAAAAATCGAGTATAACTCATACGTACGTCGAATATGTACAGAAATATTATACTAAACTTTTACTTACTTTAAATCATTTTTGAATCATAACTCCGCGTTGCATTTGACATTAACTTTTATGTAACTTTTATTACGCAACTAAAATTAAGATGAATCCTATGCGGTATCTTGTATGTAAATATATTCTACAAATTTGGTTAATAATGCTAATGATATTAACATATTTACGTGAAATTATTTGCGGACGCGGGTCGCAAATTTTGGTTTACAATCTCATATAGGATCGATACTCTGAGAGGAAAATAATGAATACATCAATTCATGACTTCGAATTCTTGGAGAATGGAAGTTTGAAGCTAGTAGAATGGAAGTTTCTTATATCAAAGTATCAATTTTCTGCCATAAAAAATGTATTTTTATATTGACTTTCTTTGATGTACATAAACAACATCAATATTAATTTCACGCAACAAGTGACAATGTGATTAGAAAAATGATAATATTTACGGATGTCTAAACGAACGTATGATCTTCCGATTATGATATTTTATTCGTATGCTAAGAAAGACCTTTTAATTCAAGAAGAAATATTGAAATCACTCAAATATAAAATGCAATTAACAACATATTTATTAATTTCATTAATATAAAATAATCATGTTAATATAATATTAAAATATTCCATCGATTTAATATTTTCAATAATCTAACCAATTATTTCGTTAATTTTAAAACCATTTCAATATTAATCGAAAAAAAAAAATATTTTAAAAATTATACGTAATGTAAAAAAAAACGTGAAAAGATGATAAATTACTAAAAATTACTAAATGGTAATTACGACACTTCCACTTTTGAGGCTTTTTTCATTAAAAAAACCAACCACATATTCGTTGAAATTATATGAATAAAGAAAGTCTTGTTACACCAATTTTTTTCTGAAATCGAGACATTTGAACTTTTTCTTTCGTATAAGATCTCCGTTGCAGTCTACCTCGAGATCTTTCCTATCGATTTCATATTTCGTAGAGTACACTTGAAGGTGAGATACATGGTCGCAAATGCCCGTCTCTCTGCTCGGCAAACGTACGTCTTCAACAATCGTACGACGCATTTCCGATGAATTCTCGACTTCGCGGAGAAGCACAAAGCCCGTCAGAGATTTGCCAGTGATTTTTCATCCTTCCACCCTCTCCGCCACCGTATACCTCATAAATATTCACGATTCTGCAAATGTGTGCGCACCACCGAGCGAATGTGCCGCCCATTATACCCCGCGCAAGCACGAAAAATGAAGCAGGAAGCATTCGAGACGCCAACTGGAGAGCTTTCGTGCGGATGTAAATTAGGGTGTAGAGAGGACCACGCGATAACGGAGTTAACGCGACCGCAAGATTTCTTCCTACTAATCCGTAAATCCTTCGTACCGCTAAAAAAAAAAAAAAAAGGGAAACGCGTTGTTTTTCGCATCCCGCAGTGCTGCTGCGCTTTTTTCCCTTCTTGCGGCAACGATTTCCGCCGGAATTTCACGCCGAGAAATTGACCGACATAACGAGACAAAGTCGAGGAGCGACATTTTGTCCGCCTTTCCTCTCGAAGATGACGTAATTCATCTTCGAGATGAAGTAATTCATAACATACACACGCGCTTTTTCATAACGCAAAAATGGGCAAATTTTCACATTTTCTCAACATAATATCGATTAGAAGTGTTATTGGTTCTCTCATACATTATATGACACGCTTTTGTTTTGAACGCAGGAATATTTCCAGACCGTTAAAGAATGCAAGTGCATGATACTCTCGATATCGTTAGAACTGATACAAATAAAACTGATACGAATAAAAAGTGAGAAATGATATATCGATGTAGCGATCTGCAAAATGTTGAAGGCGTAAGTAGAGCATTATATTCAATTTACTACCACATAGCAATATGAATTTGCAATAATAAACGTAAACGAGAATCATTCAGTATAACTGAACAGAATAACTGAAACTATGGTACTGGAAAATGGGAATAAATATTTTCAATAGAGATGTTTTACGCACACAATGTCGCATTATACTATGTTGAATTATGAAACTGGAAATGATGTAGTTCGTAATTTACAATATGCAAAATTGTTACGTGATTGTATCTAAAGTATCAAAATTATGCATGATATTCACAATTTATAAAAAAAAAAAGAAAATAACTTATGAGTTTATTTTCCAACGTTTATAACAAAATTTTATCACAGCACATTTCGTTGATTTTTCACAGACAATTTTCTATTAAAATTTAGCCACATCGAATACTTATGGTTTCTCGAATATTTGATTAAATTATGATATCATATTGCAAATTTCAATATGTATGCATAATTTCGCAATTAAATATGATAATATTAATTATGTTATAAATTATCTCAAAGGGCAAGTTAGAAACGACATATCAACGAAACAAGGTTCACAGATGCGTTATGTAAATATCGCATCAAAAAGCATATCGAATGAACTCGGAATAAAGCTTCATGTCTTGAAATACAGACGAATCACATTTTAGTTGGAGCGCAACTGAGAATTGATTGTGACAGATGAAAAGATTATTCCCATGAAATCTGTGACGCCATTAAAATATTCTGAATTTGTGTAAGGATGAGGAGCACTCCGCGACGTTACATACGCGATGAGATTGATATGCGGATTTCACATTTTATCGAATTTCGATAAAATTCCAAATGACATATATACACTCAAATCAATAAAAAATGGATGGGCTATAAAAATTAGAATATAAATTCTAAAAACCGCAGTATAAACTTGCACAACGATGCATAAAGCGTAAAAGCCCTGGCACATAAAAAACTAGAGATCTAAGGGCCATCACACACAAAATTACATAAGCTGCATAATCATAGCATAAGGCATATAGACCATCTTATGTAAATCAACATGGCGTCTTTATGTTGGATGGACTTATTGATTCAGTGGCCTTATGCAGCTTATATCATTTTATGTATAGTGGCCCTAAGACTTAATCAAGGAAATAGACGTGTTGAATTCGCTTATTTACGTTATAGTTTTACAGTGTTTACTGTGATTAGTCGATTCGCTTACTGCTTAAATCTTATATGTTTTCAATTTTTCTATGTATCATGGCCTTAAGTTATAAGAGAATCACAAGTTCTTCATTTCATACTTTGGATGATTCTGTTTATGCCTTATAGATTATGCAGCAAAAATTCTACTGCAATCCTTAATTTTTACTTTTATACTTCTGATAAATGAAATAATATAAATTAAACGAACGATATATCACGACTTTTCTCATTACTTGAAACATTCGAACCAGCGCAGCGATTCGTGTTTCCACGTGCTCTATATCCGTAGAGAGATGTAATGGACAAATTTCAATCGAACTAGCGGAAAATTCGAAAAGCACGAGACATGTTATCCAAGCATAAAGAAAACAATAGGGCTATCACCCGGAAATATCACAACAGAATAATATTTCATAATCTCTGTGCTTGCTATTCGATGCTTATGATAAATGAATAATACGTGCAAAAATTTTAGTGCGATGTACAATCCCATTAAGTAACAATAAAAGTTAATCGATTGCGCGAACTGATCGCCGCCGTTGATTTTTCACAGGGAATAATCGCGTTTCGCGTTACGTGATTCTGCCCATCGGCTTAAATTGCGTCACCTCGATATGTTTTTCGAACCACTTAATTCTCATCATGAATTGTTGAATGTAGAAATTTAACGGATAAGCGTGATTTATTTTTAGCGTGCAACGATTGATCTGTTCATGTTTTCTTCTTGTTGTAATCGTGTCTTAAGGAATAGTAACGCGATAACACGCTTGTTCCTGATTCAGCTGTTGACATGCAAATGGTAGAGTGGCAACTTTTTGTAAACAACAGTGCGCTATACATCGCAAAAATGTAAACGTTAAGATCGCACATTAAACGATTTATTGTTTATTTTTCAAAATATCTAATTATGCTTTATTGAATACATCATTCCGTTTCTCGATTCAACTATTAACGAACGATAGATCATGCAATTGCATTGTATTGAATTATTCAATTCGACTGTATATTATGCGCTCTTTCTTCCGAAAATGATAGAGAAATCAAAATCGGCGAATAATTCAAAACTCCCATATATTTCCATATATCTGAGCGTTGCTAAAGATGCGAATATATATCACCTATAAATATAGCAGGAAAGAATGATTTACAATTCCTATCGTCGAGATTGTTCCGTACTTTCTTTTCGATTTGTACTTTTTCCGTATTTTATCGTGACAAAGTGCATGATTCAAAATTCGTATTTTAAACGAGTAAATCCGTTTTGATGGAGAATTCTGATATTTTTTATTACGCTTACGGATCGTTTCGCGTTATAAATTTTGTAGGGATTTGTTGATATTGTAAATTAATAAGTATTACTAACATCGTGCTTTATTCCAAAATTCATCGCGATCTCGTGAAGTAATGACGAACGGGGAGTAGACTCTTGCCATTGCCTACCGACTTAAATTCTGATAATAATGCCAGAGGCCTCATATATATACACGCCAGTATATCAAAATAAACACAAGCACAGAACTCAAATCAAGTTTTCTATACCACGGCTACGAAATATTTAATATAACGAAATAAATATGTACACGCAAATATTCTATCT
>Ga0157363_1007000_pt1 | contig 10659 bp, 5 predicted proteins | sample AttsexASBM1_FD_111477 | JGI IMG/M metagenome (GOLD analysis project Ga0157363, IMG submission 111477) | Fungus gardens microbial communities from leaf cutter ant in Ribeirão Preto, State of São Paulo, Brazil - Atta sexdens ASBM1 | ecosystem: Host-associated > Fungi > Mycelium > Unclassified ...
CAAACCAATTCAGAATTGGATCAACAACTTTCTCTCTCTCTCTCTCTCTCTCTCTCTCTCTCTCTCTCTCTCTGAATTAGTTTTTAAATGGTTGAAGCATAACTGACAGCGATTTTGTAACGATGTGAATAATTTTATTAATTTTATTTCACGCACACACACACACACACACACACATACACACAATGTCAATATTTTATTGAATTTAGTCATTATTATGATAATTTTCGGTTTCATGAAGAAAAATACATATAATAAAAATATGTAGAAAACAATCCCCTAATGGTCGCGAAAATGTAAAAATTGTATCTTTCGTTGAAGTATTCTTATTAAAATATACTTATAGTCTTTATTTTTTACGTCATTTTAATTCCTTGAAATTAAATAGTGCCTTTTAATTAACATAAATTAAATGAAAATCTTACAGATTCTAGCGTCAGGAATTGTTGCGTATTTTTAGTGTCAACTTTGTAGGATTAAATGCCATAAAAGAAGCAAAAATTTAAGAAATGCAACCTTATCTAACGTGCTCTAAGAAAAAAAGGAATGATAGATTAAACTTTGCTGATTGCACGAAGCAACTATTTTCTGAGAAGCTTATCTGCTTGAAAATTACTGCCGACACGGCAACTCGCCGCGAAAGCGTCTCATCCAATGTCGCCTTCGTACTCGAGTAAACTCCTAATGATCGTACTCCGTGATTCGTCTACAATCTTGTATAAATACGCGCACACGCTTACTTCCGTATGCTGTGACGTTGTACGTATCTCTAGCTAGGCGAACATGTGCAAGCACAGAAACTGACTTCATTTTGTTCGTATACTCGCTCGTACAGAGATGACCACGTGCTCCAGAGACTCGTTGAATTTCCGTGCGTTCCGTTTTCACTTGCTGAAGGAAATATCCGTCACTCTGTCTCTATTGAACTATCTCACCATCTCTTTCTTCGTCTCCTCACATATCCTTTCCCTCTAGTTACATATCTGATTAAAATTTCGTACCATAACTGGTATTTATATATAAAATTTCCTGAATTCTCTGCTTAACGTTACGAGGCATCGCGAGAGAGGAGTAAAAAATATATCAGATATAACATGGCATTTTTATAAATGGAGGAACGTATATTTTTCTTTGGTCGAGTTCTCTTGCTGCTTTACCTCGACAAATAATCATTATGCCTTCGATACACACGTACAATGTTCTGACATCAATTCGCTAGGTTGATCGAATTGTCAATGAGATGTTTTCAAAGAACGGAGGAACATGGTAGAGAGTATTGTGTTCAAGCGCTTCAATTTCAATTCCTCTACGTATACAAAGCGACAAGAGTTCTGCACATACGCGATCAAATGTTTCGATTTAAATATATTTAGTGACCGTAAAAATTTGCTTTGTGGATGGTATCGCTTGTTACGTGAACTTGTACGAAGGAAAAGAGGGAACATGTAGATTATTACAGAGAGAAAGGGAGAGATCTCTCAAATATTATCACATATTCTATATTGCATACGCCGTCAGGTTATTGTCTCAATTTTACATGACAATACTTTTGTACTTTCGGAGAGATGAAACATATAATATTGAAAACGTTTTGGTGCGAAGCATTTAAATTTCCTTGATATTTAAATTTATCTTTCTCCTACCTATCCTATTTGTTACGTTTCACTATATCATATGACCTACCATAATAGTTTTCTAACCCGATATGATTGAACAGGGATAAAGTACAATCCTGTCAGCGCGATGGAATAGCCTGAACGATCTCTCAACAAGATCCATCCAAGGAACAGAGCTATGGTGAGAGAACGTTGTACCAAGTGATCCAATTTCCAATTCCATTAGAAGGTAAGCAACGCAGGAAGCTCCGTACACACACAAGGCAACTTCGATTGCATTCTACGGCTCGGCAGGCGTTGTAAAGAGCATTGGTTGAAATATCGAATGTGAAAATGAGTGTCCATATTAACTGTGTTTATGTCATCCTTAGCGTACAAATTGTAGAACCAAAAGATAGACAATATTAAAGCGATGGTGAATTTTCTTAACATTGTAGTTTAAAATTTATGGTGTTAAGTCCACATCATGTTGGTATTTATATCAAAACACAAGAGATGAAAATTATATAATTATAACATAGTGTTAAATATGTACTCATATTCTTTAAAGTATATTATGATATTATAAAATGGTATTATTACGGCATTATAGTATTTTATAGTATTATATTTTATAGTATTATATAGTATTAATGATATTATAATATTATGAGATTGTGGTATTATAAAATTTTTTTCAATATTGCATTAACCATTTTCTGTCCACGTCATTGTGTAATGCACATTCTCCTGTATATATACAATCAGAATTGGAAAAGTTACTATAAAAATAACTTGTTACCATTACAGTTCTTTTTTCTGAAAAATAATTCATTACTATTATTTAAAAAAAGTAACCTGTTAAAAAAGTAACCATTATTGTTATTCAAAAACTGAGGTTATAGTTCCATTACTTTTTAATCAAGTTTAATGACTTTTTTTTTAAAGTATCATATATACAAATGGCTATGTCGCTAGTTGACCATTTCAATAAAAGATTTATAGGAATCATGGTTAATCACATACGTGTACAAAGTAACAAAAATAACTATCATATTTCTCGTTATTCAAAAATTGCGTTACTATTAATGTTACAAATAAGAAAATGTAACGTCGTTACTCATTTATTACTGAAAAAAACATTGTAACGGTAACGACGTTACTCTTCTCAATCCTGTATAAAAAAAAATATCTGTATTTATTCGCAACATATAAAGTCTTTATAGAATTAAAATATTAATATAATGTTTGATATATATAAACGAATCGCTAATTTTTCTTGCTATAAATGTCTTTATAAATTTCGGACAACGTTTGAAACATAAGATTATTTTTTTTTGTTTGGAAAAGATATTAATTATATGTCAATTATTGAAAAAAATAATATAAAATTTCGATATTTTATATCAGCTTTTTTTCAATCTATGTTATTACTCGATTCTCTCACGTATAAAAAAAAAACCGTTCCCTCTGTTCTATTAAACAAAATTTACCACGAATTGACAATGTTTAACATGCAAAGCAATCTTCATATTGTGGAAATGGAGAGATATTCAATATCTCTTGTTATGGTGTGAATTGGATGAGGTGGATGAACGGCACTTGGACAAGATCTATCTAAGTCCCGATGCGAGATGCGAAAGAGCATTGTGCGCAAGTGATCCAATTTCCAATCCCATTGCAGTATAAACAAGGTATGAAGCCACGCGATACCAATAACACGGATCGTATACCTCTTTGCGCACTCTCCCATAACTTCTTACGACATTACGAATATATGACCTTAGATATTGTTCCTGTTTCCAAAGAATTCTTTTTTTCTTAAGACATTTAAGATAAAAAATTTAACATACGCACATATTCTAAAAATTTAACATACGCACATATTCGTAAAAATTCATTAATGATACTGAAGACAATTAATTAATAAATAAAAGCGTTGGTCTCATATTTGAGTTTTTAGATAGATATTTTATTAGGAAGTTTTGTGATATGTTACTAAAATTAAACTAAAATAAAATCAAATTTATGTTTACAACCTCAATGAATCGTATTTTAGTAATTAAATTATAAACATATTTTTGAATTAAAAATATATTTTTGCTCACAATAACATCTAGTTTTTTCGATTTCATTTAGAAAGTTATGCTTCGTTCGTGTTCATTCGACCGTCAGCGCTTCGTGTTCCGCAACGCTCGACAAACGAAGCTAATTCCAATAATCTGCTACAAACGGGTATTCGCATCGAACGTGAATGACAAACGATTTTTCTATAATTGTTTAAAATTGGGATATTCGCAAATAATATTGCGCACACACTTAACGTTTCTATTTATTTTTTTATCGAATAAGAGAAAGAGTTCAGACTTGAATAAACACCTCATTCTCATCAATTAATTTATCCTTATTCCATATCAATTCTCATATCAACGTTTGTCTAATAGAAATTAGTTATATGATGGCTTTTATCAGGAAAAGCAGTAATATTATAGCTTTCTTTAAGTATCAATAAATATTCTAGAGTAATAACAGTCATGAACATTTACTGCTTTAGTCTCCGCATCAAGTATAAATACGTATACATGTCTTAAAATACAATCATATAATTTTATTTGTAAAAGATAACCTTCAACAAAACATACATAAGAACAATTTTGCTAAAATATCTAAAAATTTAGCTATAGACGTAGATCTGAAAATACTTATATAGGCAACGTAAACGTATGGTGAATAATGCTGCAAAAAGTTTTTACATTTTAGCAACTAATTTAAGCGTTTTACATAATTATTTTTAGAACTATATCTAGTTAAATTTTTGAAGATACTTCAACGAAACCATCTTTTTCGTATGCAATGCACGATTTAAAAATAACAGAATATGTATATACATATAAAAGAAGTGCATCATAAAAGAACGATTTTGCTGAAATATATAAAAATTTAGTTAGATACCGATCTGAAAATAATTTTGTTGAATCATCAAAATAATTATGTAGGAAATTTGAGCATATGATGAGCAAAGCTGTAAAAAATTTTGAGTCTAGCAACTAGATTAAATCTCCTGTGGTTTTATATAATTATAATATTTTGGTAGTCTAATAAAATTATTTCATTTATTTTTAGATTTGTATTTAACTATAAATTTTTGTAGATATTTTAGCAAAATCATTCTTTCGTAGTAAGTACATGGAAAAAACATTTAGCTAAAGTACTTAAATTCAGTTAAATACAGTTTTGAACTTAATTTTACTGCATTCGAAATTATATAGGACGTTTAAGCTGAATTATTAAAATGTTAAAAACTTTTTGCAGCTTTGTTATTAATGTTTAAATATTCGACATAATTATTTCGATGAACAAAATTATTTTCAGATCTTTCTAGCTAAATTCTTAGACATAATTACAATAAAATCGTTCATGCGGTGTAGGAATATTTTATATAAATACAGAATATTTGATTAATCGATACATCAAATTAAATAATAGTAATAATAGTAATCATTGGTTATAAGGTCGATAGGGCGGGCAAGGGAAATAAACATTTCTCAGCCAGTTGTCAGAAGCACTAGCGTCTCTCTCGACCAGCAGTACTCTCACGCTGCTTTGCGAGTTAATAGCCCGTACTTTCAGCCCGTAACTCCAGAGGCGATCTAGATAAAGCTGCTTTATGAAGCCAACAGCCATACACCGTTGCGCCGCAGTCAGTTGCATAACGCGCGACCGTCGTGCGTTGTCGAGTGTGCGTCCCAACAATACCCCACGACCGATGGTGCGTTTTGCATTCCTCATCTTCCCGCTGGTACACGAGCTCTCACAGTCGCTTGCACATCCACCGAGTCAACTTAGACGTGACCGCCGGGCACTTGAAATATTTTCTGCCGGAATGGATTGCCCTACCTCAACTCTACCATAAATTTCGTAGCAACAGGAACACACTGGGGGCGGAGGGGGGAGGGGGGTCGCATTAGTGTGTGCACGTGAAAAAGAATTTCGAATTCGCAAAATATTTGGAGAAACGTGAGTCGTCATGAGAGAAGATACTTCTAGGCGCACTTTACGCTTTGCTACATATTTTTATTCGCGAAACCGTCAACTCCGTTGTATACTGTGATTTACAGAGGAATTATTAAATCGTATAGCGCAAACAAGATCAAGTGTTAAAAATCAAAGTAAAATGTAGCCACTTAGTGTAAACCACATGCGCTGGTAGTTATTAAACGTGTATTTCTCCGGTAGAATTAAATGAAAACTTTTCATAAATTTGTGTGTGTGTGTGTGTGTGTGAAATGTACCACTACGAAGGAAACATATGTATTGCGGCTTCTGTACGTGTACGAAATTTTCGAATATAATTTCGCAATATGGCTTATAGATCGCTACATTTTTCCGTTTCGTCATTATTCTTTAACTGAAATATGTCACTATAGTGAGTATTTTATATTCATTTAGCGTTCTATTAAAAAATAGTTTCACAGGCAAAGCAAATCGAAATATCTTCTCGATTTTTTTCATTTAACCATGGCACTATAAATAATACTGTCCAATAAAGTGACCTTTTTTTTGCAATACGAGTGTAAATAGTCATTTCCATTACATTTTCGTTTATTGAATATGAATCCGTTGACCAAATTTGGTTATTACATCACAATTTTGAGAAAAATAGCAATTAAAGAATCGAGAAATTACGATTTTCGTGACATTATAGCACAAAATAATTTTATAAATTTCATTAATGCTACATGGAAGTGTCAACTTTTAAAATAGATTTTATTTTGTTATAAATTATTTATATTATATTTTATTTTATGTTTTTCCATATAATTCACGGAAAAAAATATTTTGTCCCGATTTAATTGAATCATATTAAATAAAAAAGTAATACGAAATTGATAAAACACAATATGTGGAATAGCAGGAAGATTATAATCTCAAAGCTATACTGTATTTTGTGAATTTCACATTGCTTTTTGATTTAATATGATTCGATTACATTATGTAAGTATAAAAGCACTTGCTTTTCACATAATATAGTATCAAAATGAAACAAAATGTTTTTTCCATGTATTATATGGGAGTTATTTTCAAACTGCTATATCTCGAAAATAAAACATCATGTTGAAACAAAATAAAATGCATCTTAAAGTTAAAGGTTGATATTTTTACATAGGATTAACAAAATTTAGAAAAAAATTTGCTACAATGTTGTAAAAATCTTTAAAATCCTTTATCATTTTTTGCTTTCTTGATATCATTTTTTTCAAAATTGTGACGTCATAATCTTTTGCCAATGAATTCGTATTATTTAGCGATTATAAAGCGAACAAAAATACATCAAAAATGATTCTTCATACTCGTGTTGAAAAATCAGTATAATCAATATTTATTTGTTTTTTTATTGTTACAATAAAATAAAACGATATTTACGATTAGCTAATACTGTATATTGTAATAATGACAATAACATTGATTCATGTAAGGTCACGATACTTTCAAAGCCTTTTCTCTTTGTAATTATATGCCGGTTTATGCATCGGGGAGGCACCGCAAAAAATTGCAGTCATTATACCAACCCATTCTCTTTCATTGACCGCTTTCCCTCGTATCTAGACGCTCTCGTTTCCGCCACGCTCGGATTTGCCTATTATTTTGGTAATTGCAATTGCACCATGCATGCAAGCCTTTTGGCTCCTATTCCATGCTACAGATTGAATGCGCAATAGTGAATAAACCTCATTTAGTTTAATCTATAGCATCGAGAGGTAGCGCCGGAGTCGACGTATAATAGACGTGAATATGAATCCGGTTTTCTCTAACGAAGAACGAATAGATGAAGACCGATGATGATTTACGTATATCGTAAGTAAATGGAGAGCGAATGAAAATCGAAGAGAGCGAGAACGAAAACAATACGCGAATAGATAAAAGTAATTTGATGAGCAATGGGAGAGGATGAAATGAAGACATCGCATCGCGGAAAATCCTGCGTGAAACGGACGTGAGATAAATCGAGTCTCTGCACTGTTGGCATACGGATAACGACGTAACACGTGATGGCGAGTTTGCAACGTGTACACACGATATGCAAAATCATGTAAACAGAATATTTTCGAAAAAAGAAAAGAGAGAAATGTTTCAAGGGGAAACTGGAATTAGCGCTTTTTCTCTTTTTTAATGGATAAAAATAATTGGAACACGCAAAAGGAATGAGATATATTTTCAAAACAATTTATTAAGTCACTTCCTATCGTACTATAGATTTTAAATCGAATCTGCAATTTTATTATTTTAAGTGTATTATGTTTTGAAAGTTAATATAACTTAAATTTCAATATAATATGTTTACAATGGAGTGTTTTTCAGCACATTTTACATATGATGAATGCGTTAAATACCTCTGTTATAATCGCTAAAGAGATAAATTTATGTTGCTTTATCTCTTTTCCATCTTTTTATGCAACATATTTTATACAGGCATTTTTAATTAAAATAGCGAGACATTACAACTCGCATAACCATAATACCGCAAAAGGGTCCTCCCTTCATGAAACATTACATTCTGAAGATATCACGGACTTTTGATAAAAAGTTGACTCCTCACCGAGAAAGTTTTGCTGAAGAAAGAGGTGCTGATTCCACGTTGCACCAGCGAATTTCTACCGTAATCATATTTTAACTTTTCGGAATGGATTTATGTCGAAGAGCTTCTCTTTCCACGAGATTTTATTCGCGTCGATACTTCATAATTACAGGGAGACAATAAACGTTGATCGAGAAGAGCGTTTTAATTTAATCCGCGAAACCCGATAAATTTTATGAGCCTCGTTAATATGTCGAGTACTTCGTAACATTTGCGGGTTTTCTGAATTGTTAATATATTAGTTTTCTCTACCAGAGAGAGAATAGTAGATCTTGACCTAAAGTTTTATATGCACTTTTGCGGTGTTGTCCCGGATAGAGCGCTAAAAATGTGTAACGAAGAGAATTTATTCACACAAAAAACATATTTAAATAACGGTTTATTTTGTTGTAAATTTTGGACTGTATAAATACTATTTTCTGCTAAATTAATGAAACAAGAAGACAAATAAATTTATCTGTTATGTACGAATATTTAATTAATGAAAATGAAGCTTGTGACAGACAAGCTGTAAGAATGTTTATGTACAATTATTTGTCAAATGATGCTGCAAAATTTAATATTGCATTTGGGAATGTTACTACATTACCTCTTAACATCGAAAGCATTAAAGAGTCATGCGCATATATGAAAAACGTTCAAACGTATTGTCGCCTTTCACATTTGGTCGATCGAGTCATGGTAAGCTGGGATCAGCTTGTGACGTTGATCCCCTTTTATTCTGTGAAACATGCACATCATAGCAATTCGGCCTATAGGTGACCACCCGCCTATCCAGTCAATAGGTTTGTACCATCCATTACGTAATGTCAGGTTTAATCTCTTCGAAATGTTCGCTTGAATTAGTGACCATGGAATGCGTCGCTACAACGCGCTTTTATGGATCTTTCCGGATCATTCTCGTCAACGGCGATGCATCAGACTTGGCTTATTTAATAAAGTTTTATTCGCGAGACGTCAAATTGTCAAATTGTCGCGTTGCAACAACAGACAACTATACGGAGTAAAAGAGAAATTTAAATGCAAATTTGAATTTAGCTGCAAATTTTATCTTTCCTATACTACTACCGCTCAAAAATTTGAAGCATCTCACAATTCTCAGACAAAATCATGTTTTTTTTATAGACACAATTGCTTTATAAATATCGATATACACATAACGCACACTACTTGAGTATAGTTTAAGCTTAAAACAATAAAATAACATATATATTTAATGGCTATGTTTACACAGTGCGCGTAGTCTATTGTATAGTCTGCGATCTATACAATAGATGTCTTTGTTTAATCTACAGGCTAAACAAGAACATCTATTGTTTAGACCGAAGCCTAAAAGCACAGTGTAAACGTAGCCAATGTTAGGCTACGTTTCAAAACTTCCTCTCCGAGGAAAATTTTACTCGAAATATATAAAATACATAACGTATATAAAATAAAATCTTCTTCAGAGAGAAAGTTTTGTAACGTAGCCTTAGATAATAAAATTGATTTTTTCACAAAAACTGTTTTTTCGCAGAAAAACAAGCAATCTTAGATTTCATTATTTGGCCTCGGCTATTTCTTCGTTGTTTGAAGTTGTTTATATATTCATCCGAAGAACATTTTTTGTTTCTTTCATCTTTTGTGAAACTTATATGTATCAGAAAAACAAATCCATCCTTGTATCAGACGTTAAGAGAGAATGTCTTTGTCTAATGATAAAGTGACTTAAAAATAGCAAAAAGAACACAGCTTAGTATTAAAACTCGTAATATATATATGTAATTTTGTTATATATAATTTGTTATATATAATTTTGTTATATATTCATAATATATATGTAATTTTGTTTTAAATTTTAGTTCCTCTCAAACATATATGTCGATCTTTTTGACAAAACAATTGCATCTGCAAAAAACATAGTTTTATCAAAAAATTACAAGATGTTCCAATTTTTGAACGGTGTATATTTCTCTGTCGCTTCCTATCGTAACTACACAGAATCTTTAATAAAATGAAATATAACTTGGGGTACTCACGGGGGAAGCTGAAGTGCTAAAATTGAAATTGACTAGCCGCACGTCTATATATGCCATTTAATGTCGCTTGACTGGCGTCGAGAGGATTTCCCAGCCATCCTCGCGTTACTAAACGCTGTTACAAGATACCAAGTGCAGATATATTACACATCATGTCGGACGCCACGCAAAACGAATGGGCTCCGCTTACTGTAACCGAGATATTTAAATGTACATGTCCTACACATATAGTCCTTTTGTACGCGACTAAAGGCTTTCAACGTATTGAACGATTCTTAAATGAATTTATAGAAATAGCTTGATTTACAATTTGATACACGACTGCTATCGTGCGTAGACCTTTACAGAAATGAATTTAATACTAGATATTACTTATTTTGAGCAACTCTCAATATATGCAATTGGGTTA
>Ga0157363_1007001_pt1 | contig 10657 bp, 3 predicted proteins | sample AttsexASBM1_FD_111477 | JGI IMG/M metagenome (GOLD analysis project Ga0157363, IMG submission 111477) | Fungus gardens microbial communities from leaf cutter ant in Ribeirão Preto, State of São Paulo, Brazil - Atta sexdens ASBM1 | ecosystem: Host-associated > Fungi > Mycelium > Unclassified ...
CATTACTCTAGTTACTAGTAATTCTTAGATATTAAGAATAGAGATATATGAAGTTAGTAAGAGTCTAACAAGAATATCTGAGGTAAAATAGAGACAATTGATTCACATTAGAAGAAATTAAGAGTATAGATAAGAGAGAGATATTATCTATAGGTTGGAATAGATGTAGCTAAACAGAATATAATACTACTTTATATACTTTAAGTATTAGTCTGTATATATTTATACTAATCTATTTTAAAGCTATAACTTAGACTTTATTATATTATATACTCTTAGTTAAGTTTAAAAAGTAAAATAAATGAAAATAAACCTATCTTTCATAGTAGTATTATTTCTTATCAAACTCCACAAGTACTTAGTCTTTTATAGCAGAGTTTACTTGTTATAAGATGCTTTGGACACTAACAATTTTTATTTTATTTTATTTTATTTTTCTAATTTTATATTGATTTTTATTTTCTTTTCTTTTTGTTTTTCTTTTGGATAATGAAGAGGAAGGTAATGCTACAGTCACATGACAGATCACATGATATGACGTCATAGGCCTAGAAAATAATGAAAGAATCTGGGAGATAATGTCAGGGCACATATATACAACATAGTGGCCTTGAGTAGGAAATGAGGCAGATATGAGGTTATAGTATAGACAATAGGGCAGGCTTAATTATTAGTAGCATGGACCAGGCATGTTTTGTATATATAGAACTTTAATTTAGCAGAGACTCCTTGTTGAGTTCTTTTGTGCTTTTTCCCACTTGATTGCTTAACTGAGAGTTTTACCACTTGTGTTATCATTGAACCTTGTGTCTAGTGGTTGCCATAACATTACTCCTATTTCAACCTCATATCTAGTCAGTATCTCTTCATAAATCAATTCAATCTTCTGTCTAGCTTGGAGCTGGGCCTAGAAATTAACCTCACTCAATATGAATAACTATATAACTATATAGTAATTATACTACTTAAGTTTTCAAGTATTTTATATACTTTCTTCTGTATTTAAGAACTAGTAGATACTCTGTAAATTTCTAGTCTAATAATTGACTATAATCTCCAATACTATTAACATCAATTTCTGGTGTTAAGTCTACACATTTTATTCTATTAATATACTCTATTGGACTTTATTTTAATCTCTAAAGTTGTCACCAAGTAACATGTAAATGGTATAGTATATAAACTGAAGCCAAGGTTATTTTGAGAAGTCTGTAACATTATGGACTTTTGATAATTTTTCATACTTATTGAACTTCAACTAACTCTATGGACTTTTACTCTTAATTGTAAACTGTCTCTAACAATTTTTAGAATTTCTGATATATAGTTCTTTATTGTTATATCTATTTATAAACTACTATTATCTGTTCTCTAGCCTCTTCTGAGATATCTACTACTGATACCTTTATAAGATATCTTAATAAATATCAATGTTATATATAAGCTTAGCTTCATGCTAAACTGGAGATTTTATAAATGTAGAGACTTACATTATCTGGTTTATAAGTACTCTGTTAGATTGGATACTAAATAGTTAATAGCAGAGCAGTATGAGGAACTTATAAAAGATTTAAATATATTAAAAATATCAAAATATAAGAACAAAGTAAACTAGTGGAGTAGAAAGATATGGAGAATAAATTAGTTAAATAGGATTTCATATAAAGCAACTAGTGTAAAGAGATCTGCTACTTACCAAAATTCAAGTTACAAACACTACTAAAGCTCATGGTCTTTTTCTCTCTCTGCCTACAAGCATTAAATAATACTACTAATCTCACAGAGTTTTTTAAGTTAACAGTGTTGCTTAGTTTTGAAACTTCTTTAGAAGCTGTCTGAACAACAATTATGATCCCTTCTCTCCCACTATTATTCAATAAGCTCTTTATTATCTAGTTAACATTTGAGATTATTTCATTTAGATTTCTGACCATCTAGTACAATTACTTTGATATTAGATTAATAGTGTTCTACCTGATGTTTTGCTTGATTAGTATAAACAAATTACAGTATTTAAAGTAGCTGTTACTTCTAGAGAACTCTATTCTGTTCTCTTAGAATTCTCTAGAGTCATAAACTCCATAGACTTTATTAGTTGCTCTAATAACCAGCAATGTATATGTTTTAGTTGCTAAATAATAGGTTTACTATATTACTAATTGAAGAATAAATAGAAAGTAGTAATTTCTTAGATATATCTATTATTCCACTCTGTTTTACTAGATCTTTGTCTACTTGTTATTTTAAATAGAAGAAAAGACTTTCTTTATATTTTGCTATCAGTACTCTCAATATCTATGGAACCTTCTTATATGTAATAATCTCTATTAGAGTTATGAATACTGGACTTAGTTTTATTTTCTATTTCTTTCTATTTTTTTCTATTTTTCTTATTTAGACTTAGCTAAGAGGTTATAATATGACATTACATATGATGGTCATATATATCACAAAGTATAACACCTATAATTATCACTGTCACTATCATTGTCACCATATTATATAATATAGAGAAAGTTATAAAAAATTATCATTGCTTCTTTCTTTCATACCACTATCTAATATAATAGCATATTAAAGACTCTCAGAAAATATATTGGTCTCTTTTAGCTTAAACACTAGTACCAATCTTCAAGAGTTATCTGTAGAAATGACTAACAATATAGAAGTTGACACTCTTAGAGGTTAGTCTATATCTCCTAGTTCTAATAGTTCTAGGTCAGCTTCAGTACATTCAAACATATTCTCAAAAGTATATGTGGAGTACATCTAAGCTCTCAACAATAGTCCTGCATGGTCTGATCAAGTGGAATATGAGAAGTTTCAACCCATCTCCCTCTCTTATGCTTTAGCTACAGGAAGGGTAGATAATTTTACTAACCAGGTACCAGTGGTAAATCTGAACTACATCTCCAACTAGGCTGAAGTAGCACTACAACTGCATAGTGTGGTATCTAATGAAATATGTATGTCTTAAGGCCTAGAATCAACAGTCATTCCTTATGCTGACAATCAATCTGAAGATCTACTTCTTTGGAATAGTAACTTCTATCCAATCTCCATATTTGATAGAAATAAGTACTTAGAAGTTGATGTAAAGAATATTGTCTGTTCATTATTAGGAATTGTGGTATTTATTAGGTAATAAAGATTAGAAGACAAGACTATAGAAGACATTTCCCAAATTGGTGAATTTGGTTATATAGCTTGGGATTTACTAATAGCAATCTATAAATTTGGTTAGGACAAAATTGCAGCTAACAAAGATAGCCTCTCATTCAGACAATACATCTTTGTGCAATTTAACAAAAAGAAGACAACTAATATCTCTAGAAAAGAAGCAAAGGGAAAACAATATTCAAAGACAATGTCTCAACAGATAAGTATCTCTACCCATTCCACCAAGACCCAGTAAAGATATTCTGGTGAAGTCTAAATTCTTCAAAGGATCTAATATGTATAAATTCAATAACCAAAGCAAACTTTTTTATGTGCAGGTTTCATCCAAGGTAAACATCAATAATATTATCAAAATCAAGGACATCTTTCCAATGCTTTCTCTGAACAAATTTTTGGAAATCCACAAAGTTATGTCAGAATTGGAAAAAAAAGGTAAGCCTAAAATTAACATAATATTCAAATAACTATCCAGAAAGCAGATAATTATTTCTATGAGTACAAACAGGTTAGAAAGAGTCATAGCATCATTTAACTCTTATGTAATGAATATCAATAGAGCCCTTTAAGATATCAAATTAAATATTTATACTGACTATATTTGCTTTAACAACAAAGGAATTATCATTGTTACTAACAAAGTAGTATTTGCTTCAGATATAAACATAATCAAAAAATATATGAAAAATCTAAACAATATTAACTCCAAGAATGTCTCAAGCTCTTGTCTCCCCCAATCTAAATTGTACCTAAAAGTCTTAGACATTTCTTACTTCATAGAAGATATTAATCCCCTTGTTTCTATTGATGTTATAGAAGTAATTATTCAGAATACTTATATTTTCAATGACACAGTTCTCATATCTCATGACCAAATTATTTAGGCAAACCTCAATCAGCTGTCGATGCCACTTGGCTCTGTATAGATCCCTCTGATGAACAAGCCGATGTTCCTCCATTACAGTCTTTGTGTGAAGGATTGAATATAGTTTCGCCGCGTTATCAGAAAATAGTGTAGTGGTAAATCTTCCTTAGCCTTGAGAACCAGGAAGGGGAACAGATAGACGAAATGGGCGTGGACAACAAGGACACTCTGACCTAAATTAGATATAGCCATCATTTGGGTTGATATCTGGAATTTGCAAAATTGTACTAAAGCAAAAAACCTCATTAATAAGTGCTTCAATATTGAACATTATATCATGATGATTTGAGAAATTAGTATAAGCCTAGATATCTCTTTGTTATAACTTAGGTCCAAAGATTAGAACAAAAGACTACTCTTATATTGAGAAACACAAGAGAACTTGATAGAGTTTCTAAGTATAAGTTGTCTACCTTATATATGGACTACTATTGGTCTATGCTACACTTCTTTAGCCCTACTCTAATGACTATGTGTTCTCCTTAAGATTAACATATATTGTCCATACTATATAATATCATTGTTTCTAGAATCTTCTATGTCATTCCATCACATTACATGAGCATATAATCTATGTGACTGTGGCTGTAATCTGTGATGTCACAATCTTATCTTCTTTCCTATGTCTAAAATAAAGAAAGAGAAATAGAAACTTAAAATAAAATAAAGAAAAAGAAAAGAAAAATAGAATAAAACCAAGTCTATTGTTTACAACTCTGACACTCTTAGTGTAAGAATTGTTGGAAATAGGAATATATTGTGGCAACCACTAGTCACAGAGACCAATGGTAATACAAACAATAAATCTCTTAGTAGGATATCTATATGGGGATCCCAAGAGAACTCAACAAGAAATCTCTGCTATATTTCTATACTATTTATACAAAAGTCTTATAGCTAACAATAAATAACCCTACTCTAATGTCTATATATTATTCATACATCAACTTTATGTTTTCCATAAGGATACTATGTTATATATATATACTCTGATGTTATCCTTCTAGTCCTGTCAGACATGCAAAGCCTGGATACTAACTTCTTTATTTAATATTCCTTTTTTCATTTTCATTTTAATTTATTTTTCTATTTTGAACTTAAGGTTAGAGGTGACATCACAATCATGCTGTTACATATCAGTCACATCAGATGACATGGTCACAAAATGGTCACAAAGTCATGAAACATATGAAAGAATATAGAAGATTTTAGAGAATGACATTATATAATATGTAGAACACATATTAACCTTGAGGCAAACACATGGTCTTTAGGGTAGGCTAGAGAAGTAGTTAGCACAGACCACCTAGTTTGGTATATAAGATAAACTAGTTTGTACAGAGCTCTCTATTGAGTTTTCTTATATTAAACTCTAATACAAAGTTTTATTTCATTGTCCAACCCTAAGGAATTTGAGTCATAACAAGTCTCTTCTCCCAAAGTCTAGGCCTATGACCTCACATCATGTGACATGTTATGTGATTGCAGTCACATGTCTCTTCCTTATCAAAATAAAAAGAAAATTAAAATTAAAAGAAAAGAAATATTAAATCAAGAAAAATAGATAAAAGAAAAAGAAAAAGTTAGTGTTCAAGCATACCATAACAGAATACATGATTTTTACATATTAAGCTCATGGATCTAGATATATCAAGTATAATAGTCTCAATAAGATAGAATATCACAGAGGAATAGCATAGTGTTGTAAGACTAACTTCAAAACCAATTACCTCAGACTCAAAACCAAGAAAGACAAACCTTGCTCTCACTCCTTCAAGTGTGTCAACTGCAAAGAAGAACACCAAGCAAACAATAATATATGTTCATTCTGGAAACATTACTTTAATAAAAAATAACACACTAAGAAGTATCTAGAGCTCTATAAGGAGAGGAGCAAATCATTTTGCCTAGTTGTGGGTAGTAATAAACTATGAATTTAAAATTCTTAAAGATTTTTTCACAAAACATCTACAAGAACTATCCATTATTAGATATTATCTTAGAAAACAATATTCACTTTGACATTATCTTCATACAAGAACCTTCATGGTTTGCTATCTAATCTATCCTCAATTCTACTTTTAAAAAAGGCAAAACAATTATTGGGGCCTCAAGTTATTCCATATAGACTATGTTTTCATGGCAATCAGTTCATAATAACAAAACACTAAGAGTTATAACATTTATCAACACATGATCTACTTAATTATGATTCTTACTCAGGAAAGATATCATGAATCACAGAAATATCAATCTCATCTTTTTCTTTAACAATGACATTATTAACATATACTATGACAAAAGAACACCTTGAAATATCTAAAGAATATCAAGGTGAATTTTATTAAAGTACTTATTATGATAGGGGACTTTAATATCAGAAACAACAATTGGAATCTGATATATCCCCATCACTTTGTTCATACTAATACTCTAATGGAAATTGCTGACTCTTTCAATTTAAAGCTCTCTATTTCCATCAATTAGGTCTCTACTTGATATGTGGACAACCCTAATGATTCCAATTTTATTATTGACCTTATATTTTTGAGAAATGACTCAATGGAAATCAACAATAATTATATTTTACCAGAATTACAAAGTCCTTCAGATTATGCTCCTTTAATAGTCAATATTATTATTAAGAAGAAATTCATTCAAGATAAGCAACACACTATTATCAAGAATAGCAAAGAAGAGAAGAAGTTTATTAATGAACTTAAGATCACCATAGGTAATATTGATACTATAGATATTTCTGATAAAGAATTGTTAGAAAGATATGTTCAAGAATATATAAACAGCTTGGAATCACTTTGGAATAAGTATTCTAAATATATTAAAGTTACTAAATGTTCTAAAGCATGGTAAAGTGATGAATACAGCAACAAACTGTATATGTACTGCACCTTTAAGTTATTGGCAAATTGGAAACTTTTCAAGGTGTTTGTCAAGAAAACCAAACAAACTTTTTTTGATGAGAAAATTCAAGAGATAGTATCAAAAAGGAAAAGACCATGTGATTTTATAAACTGGGTTAGAAAACAAAAACTCCCAGCTATTGAGGCTTTGCAGTTCAATATATAACCATACATCTGGGCCCTTTAGGAGGTTCTATTTTATGATTTAAAGATACTTGGAGATATCTAGGGTTCATCTTTAATAGAAAGCTTTTGTTTCAACAATATGTTCACTTTTACTCTAACAAAGTTTTATCAACAATCAAAGGCATGAAACTGTTGGGGAATTTAATTAAAGGTCTAGTATCTTTTCAAAAACAGCCCTTGTATAGAACATGCATTATTCTTATTGCATTCTATGGTACTTCAAAGAGGTCTCTACCTTTTATCTTCTCAAAGAGCTATGAAAAATGTAATAAAGAGTAGTAATATGGATTACTAAAGCCTTTCATATGTCATCCACATGGGAGATTGAGACAATTGCTAGCCTTATTCTTATATATCTTGATCCCAACAAAATCAATAAAAAACAACATCTAAGAACTGTTTTCCTTCCTTCAAATCATACTCTTATTTCCCTTCTGAAAGATTAACATTCAAAGAAAACAAAGCCTCATTAACTATCTATGGAAAACTTGACATCCAAACAGTATCAGAAAATCAAAAGCTCTGTTGTTGACTCTAATATAAGACTCAACAGTCTTTTCCCTTTCTTTGATAATTTTCATGGAGAACTTTCTGCTGGTTTTTGCTTAGTAGACAATTTCCCTAATCATTTTTCTTTTTATATAGTTAATCACAAAGAAAAGGAAATCAGGAATACTCATGTTCAATATCTCAACAAAGTCTTTAAGAACTTTTTCTCAGATTCAAACATAGTTGTCATTATTACTGATGTGAGCATCAAAAAAGATTATGCTACTTCAATATCACATGTATACTTCAGTAGCAATATTATAGCCAAAACAATTTATCAAGCTGTTAATGTAATGTCTACTGAAGTGGAATTATTTACTATCAGATGTGGTATTAATCAGACTGTTCAAGTATACAATGTAGCTCACATTATTGTCATCACTGATATCATTCATTTTATAAAATAGATTTTCATTTCATCTTATCATTCTTATTAACTTCAATCTATTGCAATCATCTAAGATCTTAGAGCCTTTTTCAATAATGACTCTAACAATTCTATTGATTTTTGGGATTGCTCAAGTAATGCCAAATGGAACCATCATGTAGCCATTAATAAAGAGACTAGGTGATTTAACTTACTTCCATTTTCCTATGCAAATATTTATAGGACTTTAGTAAAAAAAAGAATGCAATTTGATTCTGCAAGAATAGCAAATGACTTTTCAAGCATCAGATTAAAAGAGAAACTATTTTCTTGATCTTCTCAATAACAATTATCTCTCTACTAAACTCACTTACTTGAAAGATGGTTCATGGCTTAAACTTATTGATCACTCCAACTCTTTGTATACAAGAGTAACTAGAGCTATTACTAATCATGCCAACATTGGGGAGTATTGTCTAAACTTTTTTCTCAAGGAAAACTTCAGTTGTCTATATAAAGTATATCTAATTAAATCTAGACAGCATATTCTCCAAGAGTATAGGAGGTATAACAATTATTGGAATTCTAACAGGAATTCTCTATTACACTTTGTCACATTCCTTGAATTCAATCCAGAAGTGTTTTCCTTTCATGAAAAAGTCATGTAATAATAGTTTCACTATTATTATCTTACTTAGCTTTAAGTAGTTCTACCTATAATTTTTCTCTATTTTTTCTTTTCTTCTCCTTTTCTTTCTTTTTCCTTTTCTCCCTTTCTTTCCTATATAAGTAGTTACATTGTAGCTATCACAGTATACTACTATATTTCATGTAATAAATTGATAATTTAAAAAAAAGTCATAAATGATTTTAAAACAGATGTTGTGTAAAATAGTTACAGTATATTTGTTCAAACAACTAGGTAAAACCTGTAAAGTTACATGAAGTTTATAATTTTTAGAGAAATTCCAAGTTTTTATTCTTAATTACACAATACATGACACATCTTTAGAGAAATCCTAAGAAAATAGAATAAGATTCTCTAGGGATAATATAAAAAGACTTATTATCTGGCCAAAATTCAAGTTTTCAATACTACTGAGATCTATTACCAACCTTACAGATTTCTTGTCCTCTTCAAGTCTTTAACTAATATTCTATTATAATACTGCAGAATTTCTTGTTTTTGCTACAACATTATAGATCTTTTTGTATATTTTCTCTGATCACTAATTCACTTTCTCTAGCTACTAACTAATGAGTCTCTACCATCTAGTAATGTCAAGATCACAGAAAGTAGACTTAGTTTCTTTTTATTTTCTTCTCTCCTTTTTATTTTCTTTTTGATTTATTTTCTATTATTCTATTTTTAGAACTGGGGTTAGGGTTAAAGTGACAAGATCATGCTGTTACACAGCAGGTCACATGGTCACAAGTCACATAATGCATGGAAGAACATAGAATATTCTAGAAGAGATGATGTTATACAATGTATAATATATATGGTCATTTAGGGTAGGCTAGGAATAGCTTTCATGGACCATTAGGTATTAGTATATAAGGTAGACAATCTTGTACAGAGTTCTCTATTGAGTTCTCTTGTGTTAACCCTAATATAAGGTTCACTTTCTTAACTAACTCTAAGATTTTGAATTTGTAACAAGTAACATTTAAAATTACTATATTAAAGTTTCTGACTACCCAGCTCTATCATTCTATAGTTAGATTAACAAATGTTCTATCTAATGTTCTGCTTAATTAGAATGGACTTCTGAGTATTTAGAGTAGCTATCACTTTTGAGGAACTTTATCTTGTTCTCTTAGTATTTTTTTAGAGATAAGTTATATATTTGGTAATCATAAACAATATTACTTATAATTTCCTTAGAGATTACAAACTCTAATAAACTCTACATACTTTGCCTAGTTGGTTTAATAGCAGAATAGAACTCTTCTTCTGTGACTTTTAACATATTAACTAGTTTGGCAGTTTCAAATTGCTCACTTTTATATCTTAACCTCTCTTATTTTTTCTTATTTCTCAACTGATATCTGTTTCTAATAATTACTATATCACAAAATGAATTACTCACTTATTTGTGATATCTGAACCTTGGGTATACTCTTAGAGGTTTAGTAGTGATTTAGAAGTTCAAGAGAATAATAATAATAATTAATACTGTTAAGTCTAAAGTTTAATTCTCAGATATATATACAATATAGTAATGGTCTGTGTGCAAGCTGTTTCTATTACATAATCAATACTCATATTGTTGTGGCAACCACTAGACATAAGGTCCAATGATAATATAAGTAGTAAAGCTCTTAGTTAAGCAATTAAGTGGGAAAAAGCACAAGAGAACTCAACAAGGAGTCTCTGCTAAATGAAAGTTCTATATATACAAAACATGCCTAGTCCATGCTACTAATAATTAAGCCTGCCCTATTGTCTATACTATAACCTCATATCTGCCTCATTTCCTACTCAAGGCCACTATGTTGTATATATGTGCCCTGACATTATCTCCCAGA
>Ga0157363_1007002_pt1 | contig 10656 bp, 9 predicted proteins | sample AttsexASBM1_FD_111477 | JGI IMG/M metagenome (GOLD analysis project Ga0157363, IMG submission 111477) | Fungus gardens microbial communities from leaf cutter ant in Ribeirão Preto, State of São Paulo, Brazil - Atta sexdens ASBM1 | ecosystem: Host-associated > Fungi > Mycelium > Unclassified ...
ACATATCATGATATAGCTGAATAATTTCCAACCTCAAACTCTCACTCTTTGGTATATACACTTTTCCCTCCTTCAATACTAACTCATCCTCAATCTGCCACTTATCATTTCTCAATACCTTAACCCCAGCCTTCTTCATTTCTTCCACTACTTTTACTATCTTATCATCCTTTGTTTCTGATTTTTTAATTTTATTTATAATTTCTTCCTCCACTCCCTCAATCAACAACTGTCTCTTTTCTATCACTCTTATCTCTAACCACTCTTTTTTCAATATCACTTGATTTTTGTTATATCTTTCTACTCCTTTTGCCCAATCTACTCTTCTACTCAAACTATTTGCTTGTTTCATACTCTTGCCAACTGCATGTTTTAGAGTAAAATCAAATCTTGACAAGTACAATGCCTATCTAGCTTGCCTTCAATTTAAATTTTGAGCCTTCATGAAGTACTCCAAGTTTTTATGACCTGTTCAAATCTTGAACTGACTCTTAGCACCTTCTAAGAAATGCCTCCATGCCTCTAGACATCTAATAATTGCCAACATCTCATTATTGTTAATTTCATAGTTACTTTTGGCTTCATTCAATGACTTTGAAATATAAGCTACTGGTCTCTACTTCTCATCCTCACACTTCATTGACAATACTCCTCCCATAGCAAAGTCCAACATATCTGCCTCTACTCTCATCTCTTTGTCCAAGTCTGGTGTTACCAAAACTAGTTCTGTTGTAAACCTCTCCTTCAACTCCTCAAATGCTCTCTGTTGTCTTTCTCTCTGGTTCCACTTCATATTTTTTCTTTTCATCACATGAGAGGGTTTTACTACTCTTGCAAAATCTTTGACAAACTATTTATAATAGTTTTCCAATTCCAAAAACTTCTGTACATCCTTCACACTTTTCAGCACTGGCTAATCTACTACTCTCTAAACTTTCTCCTTCTCCATCTTTACTCCATCTGGTCCTATCACCACTCTTAAAAGTCCAACCTCCACAATCTTCCACACACATTTCTCTGGCTTTACAAATGGATTGTTCTCTGCCATTCTTCTCAACACTTCTTCCACAATATCATCATGTTCATCCTCTGTCTCTATTCCTACCATCACATCATCAATAAATGCTGCTATAACTCCTGCCTTTATCATATTGCTAAGCAAGTCATTTATCATTGCCTGAAAAGTTGCTAGTAAGTTTGTTAACCCAAAGAACATTACCATCAGCTCAAAAGCACCCTCTGGCATTGAGAATGCTATATTCAACTCATCTCCTTCTTTAATCCTCACATTATTGTACCTCCATCTAAGATGCATCTTTATAAACATCTTCTTTTTTCCTATATTATCTATTAAATTTGAAATCAGTGCAATGGATAATTGTTCTTGATTGTCCAACTGCTTAAATATCAATAGTCCTGCACCATTCTCTTCTTTCCATTCTTCTTTGGCACAAAGAACACCAGTGATGTCTATGGTGATTTTGATGGTTGAATATACCTTTTCCTCAACTAATCCTATACAAACCCCTGAACCTTCTCTCTTTCTATTCTTGGCAATGGATATATCTTCCCCTTTTTCAGAACAAAACCTTTTAGGAACTATCTCTTCCACTGTCCTAATCTCTATCAAATCTTTTTCTTCTCTCTATACCTTTTCTTTCTGTTCTTTCTCCTTCTGATTCTGCTATCCTGGCTTCATCTGTTTTGTCTTCCACTGCTTCCCACACTCATATGTACACCTCATCATCTTTATCTCTTCTATAAGGAGACTGGCTCTTCCAAGCTCTTTTTCTTCTGTGTTTTTTTGGCTGATCTGTGATTCATAACTCTTTCCTACATTCATACTTATCTGCTTTTCTGATTTCCTACACTCTGAACCTGTCAGAGGCTAAGATGGTGGACTTGTTCTTTCTCCATTCTAATTTCTCATGTAAAGTCTTTCTATTTCTCACTTAGGACTTTTTTTAGCTTGTATTTCTTTTTCCTCTTTTTCTCTTTTTCCAAAAATAAAAGGAACCAGATGCTGTGACAAGGTGTGAAAATTGTCACACAAAAATACTCATGTCACAGTCACCATAAAAAGGACATGTGACATCATAAAAGGATGGTGACATATATCATAAAAGATAGGATAACTTTATTTAAACTTATAATATTTAGGGTAGGCTAGATATAGGTGTGCACAGACTATGCACCAGAGGTATATAAAGTAGACAATCCTGTATTAGGAACCTTACTGAGTTCTTTTGTGCCCAACAATATTAGTTCCTTCTTTTAACCAAACTCTTGGGCTTGAGTTATAACAAAACCCCTTTAGGCTGCACACTGATACTCCTAACTGTCTGAATATGTCATTAAACTCACCTTTCCACACTTTCTTGCTCTTCCACAACACTCTGTGGTCTTCCAAAGTCTTCTAGTATCATCTGCACATCTACTTTCCCATATTCCAGAAGTACCTGCTAAGCACTCTAGCTCTCTTTTATTTCAGTTACTTCATTCTAAACTGTTCCTGATTACTTAAATATCATTATTTTTTGCTTATGTAATTGGAATTCTGACACATTAGAATAGATCTGTTCATATATAGAGTAGTCTTCACTTTCAGGAATCCTTATTCTATTCTCTTAGGATTTTCTAGAGGTGACTGTGTATTTTAGTATCTCTCAGGCAATAGACTTAGAATTTGAAGTGCTAGGCCCTTCCACCCAGTTGCCTTAACATCTTCTGTCTTCCAATTTATTTTAGGGCTGTAGTATACCAGCTATGGCATCTCTAATATTATACTCTATTTCTGTTCCCCTATTACATTTATTTCCATTCTCTCCTTATGCCCTCTGTAAAATAATTCCACTTCCACAGTATGTTCTATTGGTTCTTCATGATTAAAGATACTGTCAACATTCCTCATATATATTGGTCTATCCAACTTCTTCTTTTTAAACTTATTCTTCCTTGTGAATTCTGAACTCATTACTAATACTGTTGCACTACTATCCAACAATGCCTCCACCACAATTCCTTCTTTGTCATCCTTCTACTTCAATCCTATCTTTACCATTACTTCTCTCAACAAATTTTCTGTTTCCTTCTATTTTCCCTCAGCACTAATAAAGCAGCTATTAGATTCTATCTTCTATATATCTACTTCTTTCTTTGATCTTTATTCTCTCAAAGTCATCTTTCTATCTTTCTTTATTTCTCCTCCACTATCTTCTTATATGTTTATCACTCTGCTCCTCAGTACCTCAAATCTATTTGAGAACCTCTGTTGTGGCAACCACTAGTTAAGACAACCAATAGACCACTTAAGTAAACTTATAAGTGAAGTATCTTGTTGGAATTACAAAATAACTTGACAAGGAGTCCCTGATGCATTCTTACACTATTTATACAATAGATACATGGTCCATGCTAGTGATAAATAACCCTACCCTAAAGTCTATACATTGTCCATAAGTCTACCATACTATTACTATAAAATGAACATACTGCAACCATGCCCTTGATGTCATTGTTCCAGTTCCTTCTACTATGTTCTATACCTATGATATCACATTATGTGACCATAGTCACATGCCTCTCCATCATCCAAGAAATAAAATAAATAAAAAATAAAATAAATAAAAAATAAAAAATAAGAGTTCAAGTGTATTATGATAACCTCTGTATTGGTCCCTCTTCCTGCCTACTCTCTACATTTCTACAATGATAGGTGATGTGCCCAAAATCTCCACAACCAAAAAACTTTCTCTTTATGGTTGTTCTTTTCCTGTTTTTCTCTCTTTTTCTTTTCTATACTTCTTATTGTCTCTACTCTTTCTCTGCTCTTCTCTGTTCTCATCTCATCTCTTCTCCACTCATTATCTAATCTCTTCTTCTTCTCCTTTTCTTCCCTTTCTTTTCTTCTTTTTTCCCCCACCTTTTGTTATACTCTCTTCTCCTCCACTCTCTTTCTTGTTCTCTCCTCCTTTTCTACTTTTCTGCTTCTTGTAACTCCAACAAGTGTTTTTGTAATTTTAAAATCATTACATTGTTTTCTATCATCTACTTCAATAACCTCATTGCTTCTTCCTTTCCTACATCTCTGATCAATCCTTCCATATTCACTTGACTAATATCAACAATATTCTTACCCAACCTCATATTATCTACTGACTATCTGTCTACTGCCTTACTGACTTACTGACTACTGCCCTAAACAACACGGGCTAATATCCCTAAGAAGAGAATCCCTAATCTAGATGTATTCTTACTAGACAACACTGTTTCTCTACATAGAAAGATCACAATAGATCTTTCATAAGACTTCTATATGAAAATAACAAGTACTTTACTAAACACCACTCAGTTAAGCAATGAGTAATGTTTAGACAGCAGCCTAGGTCTGTTCACTACCATCCATGACTGTCTATGCTGAACAGCTAGCTCCTTTTAAGTCTGGAGTCCAGCTATGTAAAAGTTTGTAGTAATTGACTGCACTGGTTGCACACTGAGGATGATAAGAGAGTAAAGAAAAGGAGACTGTGATACAGTGTCTTTTAAGAGTTGTCAAGTTTTACTGTTGTCGCAATTACTAACCAAGACAGTTAATAGTACAATAAGTAGTCTTATAAAATGAGAATCTCATGGAGATCACAAGAGAACTCAACAAGGAGTCTCTGATATATTGCTATCCTATTTATACATATAGTTTATGGTCCATGCTATAATAAATAATCTTACCCTAGAGTCCATACATTAGCTATAAGGTAAATATGCTATTAATATGTACCTTGATATCATTCTTCCAGCCCTTTTCCCAGATTCTAGGCCTATGATATCATGTTATGTGATGTATCATGTAAATGTAGTCACATACCTCTTCATTATCCAAGAAATTAAAATTAAAAGAAAAGAAAAGAAAAAGAAAGATCAAATTGAAGAAAATAAATTAAAATAAAATAAAATAAAAATAAAATATGAGGGTTCAAGTATACCATGACATCTAACATTTTAATCTAATACAAGATTTATCTTTTATTCTAACTTTTTGAAGCTTAAGTCATAACACTTATAAGATTTGAAGAGAGCAACTTTACTATAGAAGACAAGTTATTTATATTTATAGGGTTTGTATTAGTAATAAGTCTGTAAGGGAATTTACTTACTAGCAAACTCTGTGAACTTTGACTTAGAGTTTTCATCCACAAACTCAGCAAAATCTAGTTTCTTATGCTTAGAGTTTCTATTTAAAACTCTCTACTACCCTGTGGATTAGTGCTGACCCAATCTCTGATACTGCAGACATCTCCAAGTCATTTACAAGCATGTTACCCACTTTTATTTTCTGTACTTCTATAAATTGCCAACTCCAGTAAACCCTATGATATTCTACTAATCTTGTGTCATATCTTATTTTCTGACCACATCTATTCCAACTCATGGATAATCTCCATCCCCTTATCTGCACTCCCTAACCTCTTCCAGTGTAGATCACACCTCTCCATTCTACCTCAGATATTCTTACTGGTCTTTGTTAAATCTATGGACCTCCATCTACTGATATTTAAGGATCATTAGAAATCAGAGTAACTCACTTAAACAGCCTTTGTTCCAGATAACTACTTTAAGTAGCATGCCTAGTATATAATCCAGTAGTTTATACTATATTAGTTATCCTGAGAATTAATACTTATTTCCAGTGGTTTTCCACCCACTAATTCTACAATTTCATCTCAAAATATGTGACCAGTCTGGCTAGTAGAGGTACAGCACACAAGCTGAAGCTAAAGATCAAAACCAAAGATCATTCTAATATGTCTTCTGTGTTCTTGGATAATGCATAACTCACTTATCTGGACTTCTGAGATGTTCTACTGGATCTCAGATAATGAGGTATGAACTATGTCTTAACACCTTGTATATATCTTTGATTTGCTTTTCTATATCCTAGACTTTTGCAGTTTGCACTTTACCACTATTGTTAGATTAGTCTTTTCATTCCTAACAGTTCCTGATTACTAAAGCACTATTATTTTATGTTTATGTAATCAAATCTTCTATACATTAGAATAGACTAGACAATATTTAGAGTAGCTATTATCTTTAGAAACTCTATCTATCTTCTTTCATTGATTCTGAACAAAGCAGGTTTTGATTTAACAATCTCATCTTTCTTTTCCAGCTATTTAATAGATAGAAAAACTCAGTATGTTTGAAACAATTTCATTTCTCTCTCTTTCAGGGCAGATATGAGTGTAAGCTAAGGGTCTGCTCTCTCTCCTATCTTATCCACTCTTTATATCACTCCTATTCTTCACATTTCTGAGAAAAGATCTAAAAATCTTTTACCAAATATTCCCATCTCCTTTCATTCATTCATGGATGATGGTCTTTTTTATTTCCCAAGAAAAAAGCTATGAAAAATCAAATGTGTATCCTTTTTGTAGTTATGACATCATTTTCACTCTCTTTGATCAATTTGGACCTACAATTGAACATGGCAAATTAGAGGTTTTCTATTTTTCTAGGTCTACAAGAAACTTTAATCTCCCTCCTTTAGATTTTAGTCCACTAGGAAGTCCTATTTTACAGCCAAAAGATACTTGAAGATACCTCAAATTCATTTCCAATAGAGAACTTTCTTTTTGACAACACATTTTTACTTTTACTCCAACAAAGCTCTTTTGACCACTAATGATATGAAGATGTTGGAAAACTCTACTAGAGGTTTGTCACCCTCTCATAAACAACTTTTATACAGAACATGTGTTTTACTCATTATACTTTACAGATTTCCTTTATGGTACTTCAAGAGTGTTCCTTTATTCCACCCTCTCAAGAAATTAAAGAAAATACAATGAAGAGTAGCAATATGGATCACTGGAGCTTTTCATATCTCACCCACATGGAGAATTGAGGCAATTGCTGGCCTCATTTTCATATATCTTCATCTTGATAAAATCAGCAGAAGACAACAATTGAGAATAGTGTCCTTACTGACAAATTATGCCCTCAATTCTCTTCTGAAAAATCAACATTCAAAGAAAATAAAACCTCATCAATTATCTTTGGAAAATTTGACTTCCAAACAATGACAAACTCAAAAGTTCTATTGTAGACTCCAATGATCATCTTAATAGTCTTTTTCCTTCTTTTAATAATCTTCATAAAGAACTCTCATTTGGTTTCCAATTAGTAAACAATTTTTCTGATCATTTCTCTTTTTACACAGTAAACTGCAAAGAAAAAGAAATCAAGAACACTTATATCTGTAATCTTGACAAGATTTTCAAAAACAGTCATTGTCATCTCTGACATTAGCATCAAGAATAATGTTGTTACTTTAATATCACATGTATATTCTAGTTGTAATATTTTAGCCAAAACTATCCATACTATCAACATTACTTCTACTGAGATGAAATTGTTTGCTACTAGATGTAGTATTAACCAAGCGGTTAAAGTATTTCACACAACTCTTATTGTTATCACCAATACTATTTATTCTGTAAAATGGATCTTTGACTTTATCACAAAATGAACTACTCACTTATTTGTGATATCTGAGCCTTGGGTGCACTCTCAGAAGTTTAGGAGTGATTCAGAAGTTCAATAATAATGACAATGGTGATTAATATCAATACAGATAATAAAGGATAAAGATTAATGAAAATTAATGTTGTTAAGTCTAAGGTCTAATCTCCAGATACAGAGGTATATACAAAAGAGTGATGGTCTGTGTGCAAGCTGTTCCTATCACATGATCAAAACTTGTACCTGATAGGAGCTGTCATCTGTCATAGCAGCTGTCAGGCTAATTTTAGAAGATAACTAATTATGTCACTATATTGATATGCTTGTATCTCTACTAATACTTATTGCTTTGAGATGTATCATATATCATTGGGAACAGAATGATGAGCACTTCCCAATGCAAGTTTAATCGTGCGAATTTATACAGCTGTTCATGAGATATTAGCAGACAAAGCTTTTACAGTGACTGATGACCTGATATTGATATCTTGGTTGTTTGTTGTTGCTTTTGTATATCTCACATATGTGCAGATAGCCCTTATTTGGAGCTTTCCAGAACAACTTAGTTTGTGAAAATCAGTCCACTGGTTGTGGAGATACAAGTTAAATCAAGTGTTGGGGTAACCACTAGATACAAAGTTCAATAATTACACAAGCAAGTAAAGCTCAAAGTAGGCTATCAATGGAGGATCACAAGAGAACTCAACAAAGAGTTTCTGCTAAATTGCTATCCTATATATATAAGTTACACATGGTCCATGCTACAAATAATTACTTCTATCCTAAAGTCCATGCATTATCTATAAGTACACCATGTGTATACTATGAGATGGCTATGCAGTTAACACACTCCTTGTGTTATAGGACATTTAAACACTAACAATTTTTATTTTATTTTATTTTATTTTTCTGATTTTACTTTACTTTACTTTTATTTTCTTTTGAAAGACGATGAAGAAGTCACATGACAAGGAAGTCACATGACAGGTCACATGATGTGATGTCATAAGTCTAGAGCCTGATGGAAGAGTCTGGAAGATGATGTCAGGGCACCTGGAGTACACATGGTGGCCTTGAGTAAGAAGTGAGGCAAGCATGAGGTTGAAGCATGGACATAAGGGCAGAGTTATTTATTAGTAGCATGGACCATGAACCTTTTGTATAAATAGAACTCTAATTAAGAAGAGGCTCCTTGTCGAGTTCTCTTGTGAAATTCCCACTAGATATCCACCTGAGAGATTTACTCGCTTGTGACGCTATTGGTCTTTGTGACTAGTGGTTGCCACAACACCTTGATATTATCTATCTAGACTGCTCTAGCCTACTTTAGTCTACTCTAAACCTATGACCTCACATCATGTGATATATCATGTGACCACAGTCACATGCCTCTTCATCATCAATAAAAAGAAAAAGAAATTCAAAAGAAAAGAAATATTAAATCAAGAAAAATAGATAAAAGAAAAAGAAAAATGTTAGTCCTCATATACATCATAACATCAAGTTTGTGATATAGACTTTATATACTAGTTAGTACACCTAGGGTAGCTATCTCAAATGTAACTACTAAGCAAGTTACCCTAATCACTAGTGATCCTTGGATGTTAGGGGATGGAGATCCATGGAGTTAACTTCAACTAGCAAGGATATCTGAAGTGGAATGAATACATATGATCTATACTGGAAGAGGTTGGAAAGTGTGGATAAGAGATAAGTGGTTATTCATGGATTGGGAGGGATGAGGTTAAAACATGGAATGTGATACATGAACTGTAATTAAGCACTATGTAGTAAAATATTGACCAAAAACTGTCTTTTAATGGTTTATCACAAATTTTGAATGCTAAGGTGTAAAATGTGTCTATTAGATATGAGTAATATAAGACAAGTAATATATAATTTGAACTTGTTAATGATGGTTATAGTAATCACAAATCAAGATGACTTAAGACTGAAACTCAAGTAGTAGTCTTAAGGTAGCTTTAGTAAGAATTACAAGAGGAATTCAACAAGAAGTTCTTACTTTATTACTATTTTATTTATACAAGTACATCATGGTCTGTGCTAATAATAAATAACCCTACTCCAATATCTATATATTCTCTATAAGTCTTACTATTAGAGTTTTGAATATTGAGCTTAGCTTTCTTTTCTTTTTATTTAGTTTTTTCTTTTTTTATTTAGACTTGGTTAAGGGAATATGACATAATATCATGTGTGACAGTCACATAGTCATAAATTATGACATATTTCACACAAAAATGTATTTTATTACAGTCATAGTCATATAGTTATTTGACAAAGAGAATATTGTAGAAACTACTAGAAAGACTTAAATAATACTTTAGGGTAGATTAGTATAAAATACATACAGACCAGGACTGAGTAGTATGTAAAATAGACAACTTTGTAATAGAAACTTCATGTTATATACAGTTCATATCTTAGTATCTACAATCTATAGTAAACTTTTCTTGAAAGATAAATAAGTAATATACTTTTTCTGGAATGTACAGAACCCAGATATTAAATAACCTTTGGCTTCAGCTTATGTACTGTGCTTTGATTTGTCATACTAGTTATATATTATATTTCAAAGACCATACCAAAAATATTAGGGATAGTTAGTCTATCAAATATTATAACTTAGGTCTAAGTGTTAAGGAAAAAGTGTACTTATATATTGAGTGATACAAGAGAACTCAATGGAGTTACTACTACAGAGTAGTCTACTTTATACTTCTAGAAGCTGGTCTATATATCTCCAATGTCAGACTTATGAAGTTTGGACCCATGTTTCTTTTAAATTTTCTTTTTATTTTAATTTCTTTTTTTCTTTTCTTTTCTCTTTCTTCCTTTTAGTTTCTATGTCACACTGTCACATGACACATGACACAATCACAGTAATGGTCACAAGTCATGTGGTAGCAAGAGAAAGACATAGAAGGTTCTGGAAAGATGACATTATACAGCATATTTAACACATGTTGACCTTAAGGCAAATACATGGTCATTTAGGATAGGCTAAAGTAGTAGTTGCATGGACCATGAGGTTTTAGTATATAAGGTAGACAATCCTGTACAGAGTTCTCTTGTGTTAATTCTAATACAAGGTTCTATTCATCAATTAACTCTAAG
>Ga0157363_1007004_pt1 | contig 10652 bp, 12 predicted proteins | sample AttsexASBM1_FD_111477 | JGI IMG/M metagenome (GOLD analysis project Ga0157363, IMG submission 111477) | Fungus gardens microbial communities from leaf cutter ant in Ribeirão Preto, State of São Paulo, Brazil - Atta sexdens ASBM1 | ecosystem: Host-associated > Fungi > Mycelium > Unclassified ...
AAAAAAGTGAATAGTTATTTTTACTTATAATTATAATTACTAAAAATATTTCAAGATTAATTTATAATTTTATAAATTATAACTTAATAATTCAAAGTTTTTAACTTTGAAAATGAAAAAAACTCTAAATTAAATAGTTTTAGTAAAAAATATTAAGTTTTATATTATATAATATTATTTTAACTTTAATATTTTATAATTTTAAATATTATATATTATTTTTACTAAACTTTAATAATAGTTAACAAATTAGTTTAAAAAAAGTCTAATATTAACTTATTATTTTATTATTATATAGTTAAAGTTCTAAAACTTGTTTAAGTAATTTTTTATTATATAAATTTTTTGATAATAAAAAAAACAAATATAAAAAAACTTTTTATATTTATTATAATTTTAATTCAAAAGTTAAATAAAAAAACTTAATAAAATTCTTAATATAATATATTTGTATAATTATAACTTAATATATAATATTATACTAACTTTAATTCTAAGTTTAAAAATAAATAACTAAAGTTTACTTTATAAATATTAAGAATATTAATTGTAAAATATAAAAATAATTTTTTTATTAAAGTTATTTAATAAAATTATTATAACTTAAATCTTAAAGTTAAAATAAAAATTTAAGTATATTATTTTATATATTATAACTAATATACTTTTTATTTAAAAACAAATTATTATTTTTAAAATTAGTTTTTTTTAAAAATTCTTAAAGAAAAGATAATATTAAAATTAAAAACAATTTTTTTATATTTCTTTATTATTTTAAAACTAATAATATTTTAGAAAATACTTTTTTTAAGTATTTTACAAAAGTTTTTTGTTATAATCAAATTAAGTTTAGTTGTTTTTTTATATATTTAACAGTTTAAAATTAAAAAAACTTTAATATTCTTTTAAATTAATAATATTTAAATTAAATAAATAAAAAAGACTATATTTTATATAAACTATAAACTTTATAATAAATCATCACTTCTTTCTCTTTTATCTCTATCTTAAATAATAGCACCTATAAGAGAATCAGTGAATATAACACACACTTCTACTGATATAGCTAACATTTCTGACAATCTGACTCCAAATTCTGACATCAATATGGTTTTTGATCCAGATGACAACATTTACAATATTGGTGAAGACTTCAAGGAAAAAAGAGGCTGCTTCTTATCATTCAACATATATAAACCAAGATTTCCTTCCATCTCTTTGAGTGAATGCTCTGAAGACTACCACATACATGTCAAAAGAATGAGTGACAGGATGAACGAAGACGAACCTGTCAACTCTGTTAGCAGCATTAAGGTAGAGTATGCATCCTAGAAGGAATAGAAGTATCAAGTCAGTAAGATGACTGGCAATACCAACAACACGTTACAATAATATGTTTCAAACGAGGTCCTAGCCTTAAGCACAACATCCAGCAACAACATGTTTGATATCCAATTGAGCTATGATATTGACCAAGCTTTAGACCCTAAAGAATGGAACAGTGATTTCCATGCTACCTCATTACATGGAGCCATAGAACACTTGGTGTCTGATATCAAGAACATCAAGGATTCTCTTTGTAGAATGGGAAAATATATTCGAGGTAAATCAATTGATAGTAATCCTAATAATATCAAGGACCTTGAGGGTGTAAGTAAGGCAGTATGGGAGTTCCTTTCTTCCATCGATAATTCACACTGAGACAGACTCTATGTAGACAAAGCTAATACTACCTTTAGAAACAAGGTAAAATCCAAATTCACTCCACAGGTTCCCAAATCCACAAACAACAATAAGGGTAAGGAAATAGTAAAACCTACTCTCATTTCCTCATTTCCTCCTCCGATTCCTACTAAATCGCAGAAAGAAGTCAATGAGTTATCAAAATACTTCAAGAAAAACACTAACTTTCAACAAAAGAAGTCATATGCAACTTCTTCACTCAAACAACCAAGCCCAGTTGCTCTAAAGAACATTGCCAGAGAAACGTTTAAGATTAAGAAAGCATTCCCTAATCTCCCCAACAAGAAGATTGAGGAAATGCAAAAGGTCATCAACAGTTCAATGGACAAAGTCAAACCAAAGATCAACATGACCACCAAAGGTTTCTCCAGAAAGCAAGTAATTGTTCCAATGAATAATGATATTGCAAAGGAATTCATCAAGAACTCAAGTTCGCACATAGCCAATATTAATTGTGCCCTCAAGACAATCAAATCCAACACAATAGCCGACTTCATTCATGTTGATAGCAAAGGAATAATAATTACCACTAACAACGTCTCCTCAGGATCTGATCTGTAAGAGATTGAAAAATATGTTAAAAATTCACTATCTTCTGACATTGAAAATATTTCTTCACCCAGATTACCACAATTGAAGTCATACCTCAAGATTATAGGTATTCCATACATCAGCAAAAAGATAAACAATTGAACTTCATTGGACGATATCAAAAATGTTCTGAAGAACAACCACTTGTTCAATGACATTGTCCTCACCTCTAAACTATGTATCATCAAGGTATTCCCCAAATCTGACATGGCCATCATATGGATTGACATTTGGGACATGCAAAACAGAACTAACACTAAGAAAGTCATTAACTGAAGGTTCAACATCGGTAGTTTCATTGCAACAGTTCAGGTGCAAATATGAACCCAGGCATACTGCAATGCAAGAATTGCTGGAAGTGGGATCATATGGTAGGAGTCTGTCATATACAGGAATCTAAGTGTGTGAGATGTAATGGCCCTCACCTTACTGAACACCATTGTCACTTTGCATGGTGTTGTAAAGCTAACGAAAAAACTAACCCACCTAGATTAGAAACAAAGAAGGGTGAACCCTGTCCTCACACATTCAAATGCCTCAACTGCAAAGACGAACACCAAGCTGACTCATATGACTGTCTCTTTTGGAAACATTATTTCAATAAGGAATGACACTCAAAGGAATACATGAAAATTCAGGACAACCGAAAGAACTTAACTTGTTCAGTTGTGAACAGCTTTACAATATGATTTTGAAAGACTCAAAGATATTCTCTCAAAATGTATAAAAGAACAACTTTCTTATCAATACCATTCTTGAAGTCAACCAAAATTTTGACATCATATTCATCCAAGAACCATTGTAGATAACAATCAGATCTATTCCTAGCTCAGCAAATTGTGAAGGCACTCTCTTAGTAGCCATTCCAAATCATCCCAATTGGCTTATCTTTGCTAGAGAACTGTGCTCAGCAAATGACTCCCTAAGAGTCATTATTTATGTTAATGTCAGACTTTCTTCTTTTTGATTTTCTTTTTGCAAAGACATTATTAACTATAAAGACATTTTACTTGCATCTTTTGGATCATAAATGTTTATTCTGATTCTTCTCACTCCACCTTAAAGTATCTCAAGGATACTGAGGTGAATATTCCAAATCTGCTAATTATGACTGGTGACTTTAATATTAGAAACAGTATCTGAGACTCTTCGTTCCCTTATCATTCAACTATTAGTGACAATCTTATGATTATTGCAGACTCATTTAACTTAGACTTGTCAATCCCGACTAATCAAATTCCTACCAGATATTCAGATATGGTCAGCGAAGTAAACTCTGTCATCAACTTAATGTTCCTATGAAGTAGATCTAATAAGCTCAATAATTACTCCATCCATCCTGAATGGCGACTTTCCTCTGATCACACTCCTATCACGGTGTCCATCCCTATTGCAGAAGAAAACATTGTTACATCAAAATTCTCCATTGCGAAAAATAGTGAAGAGAAAGAAAACTTTATCAAAGATGTTTCATATGTTATCAAGAACATCGACGTCTCTGATCTATCAGACAGCAATAAACTTGAAAGACACTACCAACTCTCTCGCATCAAGTCTCAAAAATGCATGGAGAATGAATTCAAAACAAGTCAATATCATGAGGTACTCTAAGAGCTGGTGGAACAAAGAATGTAGCCTAGCATTGAGCAACTATAGGTTGACAAGAAGTCTCAATAATTGAAAAATATTCAAGAGCAAGGTCAAATCATCCAAATGATCCTTCTTTGATTCCAAAATTCAAGAAATTGCTAACAAGAAACAAGGTCCTTGGGAACTCATAAACTGGGTCAACAAAAGAAAATTACCTGCTATTGAAGCCATCAAACATAACAGTCAACAGTATCACAACATTGACGACCTGTGGAACGCACTTCATTCCACTTTCAACACAGTTCTCCATTGTCAAGTAGACATTGATATTCTTGATGAAATCATTGATAAACCGACTTCCCTTTGGCCCCCATTTTCAAAGGAAGAATTCAAGATCGCCATAGCAAACTGCAACAACACTTTAACCTCTAGTCCGGATAAGTTGTTGTGGAGTCATCTTAAGATCATCCTCAAAGATGACGAATGCTTAAATAGCATTATCTGCATAGCTAACACCTGTATTGAGTTAGGATATTGGCTTTCACATTTCAAAAAATCTACAACAGTTGTCATTTCCAAACTGAACAAGAAATTGTATGACACTTTCAAATCTTTTAAACCTATCATCCTACTCAATACAATGAACAAGCTAATCAAAAAATTAATCAGAGAGAGACTTCAATTCATCATAGCAGCCAACAACTTCATCTACCCTAGTCAACTGGGTGGATTAAAGTTCAAATCTATGACAGATACAGATATAGCCCTCACACACATTATTTGAATGGGTTGGGTCAAGAAATTGACAACAAGTACCCTCGCTTTTGATATCATGCAGTTTTTCCTGTCGCTCAACCACTGTCTTCTCACTCTCATTATAAAGAAAGTGGGATTCAACAATCATATTATTTCATTCTTTTCCAATTATCTCATGGATAGAAAAACTAATTATTTTTGGAACAACTTCACTTCTTCCATATTTAATGTCAATATAGGAGTGGGCTAGGGCTCTACGCTCTCTCCTATCTTATCAGCCCTTTACCTTTCTCCATTCATCTCCATTCTAGAAAATCGCCTAAAAAATCTAAAAATTCCGATTTCCATCATTTTTTTATCAACAATGATCTCTTTATCTCACAGAACAAGTCTATTAACATCTTGATTAGTCACCTTTTCTGTAGCTACAATGTACTGACCAAGTTGCTTGGAAAGTTCAGTCTTATAGTAGAACACTCTAAAACTGAAATTTTTTCTTTTAATAGATCCCCAGGAGTCTTCAACCCTCCTCCTCTTAACCTTACTCTGCTGGAAGGATCCATCTTATGGCCCAATAATTCGTAGAAATACTTAGGATTTATATTCAACAGAAAATTGACATTCTACCAACACATCAATTTTTATGCAAACAAATTGATTTTTACTGTCAAATGCATGAAACTTCTTGGCAACTCAAACTGTAACATCAACCCTCTTCAGAAACGTCTCCTGTATAGGACGTGCATTCTTCTCATTACATTATATGGATTTTAGCTTTGGTTCTACAATCACACTCCCATGATGTATCACCTGAAAGCTCTAGGAAAGATGTAGAAAAGAGTGGCAATATGGATCCTAGGGGCTTTCAAAACATTCCCTTCATACAGCATCGAAGCCATTGCTGGACTTGTTCCCATTAAACTGCATCTTCAAAAACTTAGTGGCAGATCACAACTACAAGTGCACAAACTACTGACTAACCACCTCATACACTCTCTCATCGATTCTCAAAGTAGTGTATCTACATCTCAATTCTCTCACCAATTGATAGCACTCTCTTATCAAAAGTCATTTAGTCAACATAGCTAATAGATTCAACAAAAGTTTCCTGTCTTTTATTCCACTTTATTCAGAATTTTCTTCTGGACTTAGAATAATTGATAATTTCTCAGATCGTATTTCATTCAACATTCACAACAAAGGATGTGGACTTCATGTGCTATGCCTCCCAATTAGGTTGGGGGAATAGTGTTCTATACCATCGCTATTATCAGGGGCTCTCCAGTCGGATCCAGGATCCCATTTTGACCTGGGAGCAAGGAAAACCCACCTTGTTCCAGGACATGTACGCCTTAGCGATGACTATTGATCACTGCTACTGGGAAAGAGACTGTGAACACCACCATGCAAGACAGGTGGAGAAAGAGGCCCTCGAGTCTCACTCCCGGAAGCAAGGAAAAGCTCCCACCTCCAGTTCTGGCACGGCCTCCCAGAGCAAGGCAAATCCGTCTCTGGTGGCCTCGTCCACCAAGAACCCTTCCTCCAAGCCACCTCCGTCCCCTGCTCCCAAAAAGCAACCCAATACTCTGCGGGTGAACCTCTCTTCCAAGCTGGCCAGCAATGGCAAGTTGACCAGCGACAAGTGCAAGCTCACCAACTTGATGAGCTGGCTTTAGAGTCCTTTTCATCCCCTTCCACCGCCATCATAACATCAGATGCTGGCATCAAAAATAATGTTGCTACATCTATTTCATACACGCACACCTACAATAAACCTATCATTAAGATGATCCACTATGTGGTTCATGTTACAAGCACTGAAGCAGAATTGTTTGTTATCAGGTGCAGTATCAACCAAGCCTTAAATCTTGATAACATGTCAAAAGTTATTGTCACCACCGACTCTATTCATGCAGCAAGAAAAATCTTCAAACCGTCCATCCATCCCTACTAAGTCTAATCAGCAGCCATCCTCTCTAATCTTCACAAATTCTTCATGCATCACGAGAACAATTCCATCGAATTTTGGGAATGCTCAAGCCATCTCAAATGACATCTTCACAATAAGGTCGATAAAGAAACAAAAACCTTCAACCCAATTCCACTTTTTCCATGCAAAATATCTTGGGACTTTAGCAAGAAAAGCAAAAGTAATACCATCCTCAGAGTTTAGAAAATGATGTTCCAAGCTTTAAATCTCAAAGGGAATCAATTTTTGGACCTACTTAATGGCGATAACAACATTATAGAGCCGTCTTATGTCAAAGGAGGTTCATAGCTCAAAATGTTTGGCCATTCAATCTCTCTATCTACATGTGCTACAAGAGCAATCACAAATCATGCTCTGATAGGCAAATACAGACTTAGGTTCTTTCCTAGGAAGGAATTTAAATGTCTGTGTGGCGTATATCCCATCAAATCAAGATACCATATTCTTTATGAGTGTGGTAGATTTAATGGTTATTGGAATCCGAGAAGGGACACTCTAAGTCATTTTGTCATATTCTTAGTAACTAATCTAAGTGCATTTGCTTTTTCTGACATTTTAATGTAAATTTTTATATTTTCTTGGTCCTTTTTCTTCTTTTCTTTTTTCCTTTTTATTTTCTTTTTTTTTCTCTGTTTTTATTCCATATATGTCTGTTCCTTTTGTAAGTAGTTACGAAGTAGCTACTATAATCTGCCCACATATTTTATTTTTACAAATATTTTAAACTTACAGTAGTATATTATATTTTTTTATTATAATATAAAAATAACTAGTTATACTAGATATTAAAAAAATTTAAACTAATATTACAAAGCTATTAATAACTTTAAATATTTAAGTATATTAGCTAATATATTAACACTTATGATTTATATTTGTAAATTAAGCTACTTTATTATTTGTTACTTAAAAAATTATACTTATTACTTATACTAAATATAAAATATAAAATTATCAGTATTAAATTTGTAATAAAACTTTTTAAGTTAACAGAGCTTAATATAATAATAATTTTTCACTTATATTACAGTTACTATAAAAAATGTTTTTTTTATTTCAATAATTTAATACATGAAGTATATAAGTAAGTTATAGTAACTCAGCAGCACTTCTCTCTTCTATACCACCATCTTGTATTTAACATGGACGACTTTAGAGGCAGGTCCAATACTGTTAGCAGAAACTCCTCCAGAGAGTTCTCAGTGAGTTTTAGGACTTCTTCTATAGCATATTCAAAGCAAATGGAAATCCAAAGCAATGGCCCAGACTGGGCCAATCAAACTGACATTGAATTATTCAAAGTTCCATTCTCCTCTCAAGTAAGAGGAGAGAGTAACAATCAGATTCTAACAAACAAAGCTCCCCATAGTCCTACTATATGTATGAATCTTGTCAACAACATATTCTCCAATCCTGATCATTCCAATCTAATCCTATTCTTTCTAAGTTATGTTGTGGCAACCACTAGACTAATGTCCAATAGAAGCACAATCAATAAATCTCACAGAAGAGATATCTAGTGGGGAACACGAGTTGTGTAATTCACAAGAGAACTCGACAGGGAACCACAACAGTATTCTACCGACTTTTTATACAAGTGTCCTTGGTCTGTGCTATAACTTCTCTACACCTACCCTAATATCCATATCCTGTCCTCATGTTCATTACTCATCTACCATGCATCTATCTCAAGACCAGCATGCTATATACATGTGCCCTGATGTCATACCCTAAACCCTACTCTTAATCTCCATTGTCCATGCGTGTACCATATGTACACCATGAAGAATTATGCTGTTAACATGTTCCTTGATGTCACTCTATCTTTAGACTCTTCCCGATCCTTCTAGACTACTCTAGACCACTCTAAACCTTATGACATAATATCACGTGCCTTCTCTCTCTCATCGTAGACTAATAATATAACTACTATCTATATCTTATCTTACTAAAGTCTGTCCACACTTTCTCATCTTATAACAAGTTACACTAAACTTCAACCTGCAGACCTTAACTCATGGGAAGGCTAAACTCAGCCAATATCCATTTTTGGTAGGATCAGCACTCAAGACATTGATGTCAATAACATCAAAACATCTTTGATGTATATCTCAGAATTCATTGTGAACCATCACATCAAGAATAACAAGGAAACTGATATACCTTGTTTAGAAGGTTTTGGTAAAATTGCTTTTGAACTGGTTAAATCCATTTACAAAAGAGGATGGGATAACTTGCTTATAGGAAATAGTTCTGAGTTGTTCTGAGATAAAATCAAGGAAGAATTCACAACAAGAGTTCCAAATACCCCAACAAACAGGAGATTTAATAGATCTTCTCCTACTAAGCCAGTGGAATTCACTAACATTCCTCTGCCACTAAACCTGACTAAACTGCCCAAAGAAGGAGATACAAAACCAAAGTCAAATAGTAAACCCATTAATGACAAACCCAATAACATCTCTCCCAAACTGGCTTGCACCTACACTTAAGCTTCATCAGTAAATATTCATGATATTCTTAAGCTCAAAGAAAATTTTCCCAAACTATCCAATAAAAAAATCAAGGAAATCCATAAAACTGTCCACAACTCCAACACCCCTAAACCATAGTTAAACATGACCACTAAAGGACCTTTGCAAAAGCAAATTATTATTCCTATGTGCAGTGAAAATAATAAGACATTCATGACTTTGTCAAACGATCATGTTGTTAACGTAAACTAGACTCTCAAAAACATCAAATCCAATATTATCATTGATTTCATTTATCTGGACCATAAAGGATGTTATAACTCAAAACCCTTAGAGTTGGATTATGAGGTAACCTTATATTGGGTAACACAAGAGAACTCAATAAAGAGCTTTTTATAAAATAGTCTACCTTATATACTCCTACAGATGGTCCATGCTAGCTACTGTGCACCCTACCCTAAATGACCATGTGTAAAGCATGAGGCCAATATATGGTGTCCATGTTGTATGACATCATTTTGTTCCAGAACCTTCTATTTCCTTCTCTTTAAGTTCCGTGATCAATATTGTGATCACACCATCAGATGTGACTGATGTGACAGTGTGACCAATCACTTCTAACCCTAACCCCAGAGTTCTAAAAATTGAAAAATGAAAAATAACTTAAAAGGGAAATAAAATAAGAAAGAAAATGAAGAAAAAACTAAGTCCATATTCTTTGATCTTGACATTATCCCCCCTTCAAGATTTCTCCTCCAGAGAAATGTTCTGTTCTCCAGTCCCTTTCATTCATTTTCTCCTTTTCTTCTTCTTCCCTTTCTTCTATCCTCTTCAAATATTTGTTTTCGTCGATCTGCCTGTCTTTTTTCCATCTCTTCCAATTTTGTTCTAACTTCTCCAAATACTCTTCCTCAAACTTCTTGTCATCCCATCCATATAGCAATTTTGCCATATACTTCTCCAGCAATTCCATTCTCCTATATTCCTTCCTTTCTGCTTTCCTTTCTTCTACTTGTTGTCTTACTTTTGCCCCCAATCTTCCTTCAAAGTCATCCACCAATTCCTTCACATTTCTCAAATCTTCCTCCTTTTCCTATATATCACTCTCCACTGTAAACTCTTTCCATTGTATCAAGTACTTCTCTACTCCTCTTATTTTTCTTTTATTTAAAATTTTCTCCGCCTCCTATTCTTTAACTTCTTTGACTTCTACTGGTTTCCCCTCTTCCTTTTTCTGTTCCTTTACCTGCTTCCTATATCAAACTATTTGGCTCACATTGACTACTGGATGAATTCTCATTGAACTTGGTAATCTCAATTTAACCGCATTCATTGATACTACCTCCTCAATCTCATATGGTCTCATATATCTCTCTATCAACTTCCTCACTAGTCTCTCCTTGAATACTAAGTCTTTTGTACTTAGCATCACTTTGTCTCCCTTTCTCTAGTCTTCTGCCACTTTTCTTTTTTTATCTGCATATCTTTTCATTTTTTCCTGTGCCTTC
>Ga0157363_1007005_pt1 | contig 10650 bp, 7 predicted proteins | sample AttsexASBM1_FD_111477 | JGI IMG/M metagenome (GOLD analysis project Ga0157363, IMG submission 111477) | Fungus gardens microbial communities from leaf cutter ant in Ribeirão Preto, State of São Paulo, Brazil - Atta sexdens ASBM1 | ecosystem: Host-associated > Fungi > Mycelium > Unclassified ...
TCAACGTAGTAAAGTATTTAAATGGACGCGACAGTGTGACGAACTATTTAAAAGCGAATTGGTTTTAGAAAGAAATTTAATTCATTTTAATAAGGATTGGAAATTTGAACTAGTCTGCGATGTGGGTTTGGAGCTATATTGTTGCATGTTTTGCTGGATAATACAGAAAGATCTGTTGCATTTGCATCTAGAATTCTTCACGAAGCAGAAAAGAACTACTCAATTATACACAAAGAAGCATTAGCTATTGGGCCGTGAGCAAATTTTAGCAATATTTAATGGATAACGAGTTCATTTTGTGTTCGGATTATAAGCCGTTAATGGCCTTATTTGGAGAGCATAAAGGCATTTTACAAATGGCAGGTAGGCTACAAAGATGGACCTTATTTTTAAGCGGCTTCCAATACAAATTTGAACATATTAAAAACACTAATAATGGAGGAATTGGTCAAGATTACCTAGAGCCAGTAAAGTTAAAGAAGTAAAAGTAGAGGATTATTTTCATTTCATTACGGCCGAGCACACATCTATTGATGCAGCGCGGATTAGGAAAGAGTTAAGAAGAGATAAAGTATTATTATAAGTAAAATTTATTTGTATGTAAGAGATGGTCGGAAACGGTTAGTGAAGAGATGAAAGAGTATGCTAGAAAGATTAGTGAAATCAGTATAGAAGGGGAAATGCTGATGTGAAGACAAAATAATTGTATCATCTGAATTTGGAAAGCTCTGTTAGAAGAGCTACACGGAGCTCATTTAGGTATAGCTAAAATAAAGCGATGACTAGGCAATACTTTTGGTGGCCTAAGATTGATAAAGAGATAGAAAGTTATGTTAAGGAGTGTGAAGCTTGTAGAGCTACGGCAAGTAATCCTAGTAAATCATCATTAATCAAATTTCTAGAAGCGGAATTTCCTTTCAATAGAGTTTATATAGATTTTGCAAGATCTTTTAAAGATTGTAAGAAACAAGTATTGTGCGATCCGTCAGAAAGCGAGAACAACTATCGTACAGATCGATGATATATCGATCCTGCGTGCGCATCAATCGGCGATAGCGCCGGTAATTGTATAATAAGTCGCTCCAGAGCAAGCGTGCGGATCGGAGCAACGGAGCGAAATCAGATCTGGAGTAACAGAGCAACAGGTAACACTTTTTGGTAGAATCATACCACAGGATTGTCTGTAGCCGGAAGATAATTCCGATCCATTAATCGTCGCGTCGATATCGCGTTCATGCCGGAATTGCTTGCTCTTCATTTCTCAAAATAATCTGTAAATGATGAATTTGAGTAAAGAATCACGTTGTTACTGAATAAGAAAAATTATTAGACTGCATTCGTAAAACTCACTAAGTCTCTGATTATCCTCGATTATTCAGTCGCCTTTTCTGACAATCTGATTTCCTATACAGTGTCTTCAGTATTATAAGGTAAAACGTATTTAATTATATTTGAGCGCAGAAGGAACTATTGAAAAGCTAAAAGAATGCTCATTTTAATCTTCTTCGCATTTTCGGATAATGGTAGACAATTTGTATTGGAGGAATTCGCAAACTTTTATATGAATAATGCTATTAACCACAGAACATTCTCCATACCAATCGTCTACCAACGGGTTAGCGGAAAATGCGGTAGGAAATTTTAAACGAGGATTGTTAAGAGCGTTAGTGGAAATGCATTATGAAGCGTAACTACATTAACTAATAGATATTTAGCTTCGTATAGGAATGCACCGCATACTAGTGTTGGAGAAAGTCCAGCTAAATTAATGTTTCGTGAACTAGATTAAGTTTGTTGATAAGACTTAAGAGGGAGAAGATTAGGGAGAAGGTGCAATATTTCAAAGGAACCGAGAAATTCAATTTGACATAGGAGATATTATGTACGTAAAAGATTATAAGTCCAGCAAAGCCGACATGACATAAAGCTGTTATTAAAGATAAGTTAAGAGTTAGAACATATTTATGTAAAACTCTAGACGAAGAAAGGTTAAATGGAAAAGACATGTACATAGAGCAGATTGTGACGGCAAGAGATCTTATAAGGAGGAGGAAATTTATTTAAAAGAAGAATAAAGAAGAAAATAAAGGAAAGGATTCGAAGATGTTAGAAGTTGTTAAACAATCGGAGAGTGAAGATAAGTGCAATATAGAGCGAGAAGAAGTAAAGATTGAAGCGTAAGATCTAAAAGGAGGATTAAACAAGTTGAGAAATTTAATTTATAAGTAAGAGTTAGGATATATAAATTATTTTAAGTATTTCCTTATTTTGTCGGGGAGGAAATGTGTCCAGCGTAGTAATTTTAGTTACTGTAGGTTGACACTATTGGTATAGCAACACGCACCCATTGCTCTTCCCTATCTTTTGTATTTTATTCGAAATTATCCGTTACTCTGTATACCTTCGTCAATTAATAGTATTAATAAATATTAAGTGGTATTATTGCCCTGCATCCAATAACATATGTCAAGGTCATCGGAACGGATTTTCTCTATCGATATATTTACCAAAAATAAATCTAATATTAGTTAAATCTAATATTAATTAACTGTACTAAGTCGTTCGTATTCAAATTTTTAGCAGAAGATATATATATATATATATATGTTAACAAATTTCACATGTACACATGCACATACACACGTATCCATACACTTTTCATGAAAAATAAAAATTTAGAAAAAATTTTTTTTTAAATCTGAAAAGAATTTAAATATGTATTTTTTATGTATTTTTTTCAATAATAATTTACAATAATAATTTGTTAATTGTATTGAAAAGAAAATATTTATATTTAAGGATTTTGTCCTTATTATATTTTATTTTTTTTATTTTGTCTTTTTACATTTTCAGATGTAATCCTGATGTAAGCGTGCCACCACCATTAAATCAATTAGTAATAGAAAATATGTTAAGATTGCCTGGACTTAGTGCAGATACGTTATTACAAGCCATTAAAGGAAATACTTTTGATCATGTATCAGCTATATACAATTTACTTGTTGATCGATTAGAACCAACAATGCCTAATTTACACAGTATTCAAAGTATACCAGGTGATTATTTGCCAGATGGTGCACAATTAGAGAAGGTAATTATTTTATAAAAATTTATTTTAAAAAGGGACAGATATTACTTATTTGTCCCCTTATTTGGTTTGCTCATCTTTATTTTTACAGATACTCCTTTGATTCGCACAGTAAATTGTGTAATTTAGAAGTATTAAATTATAAATACTATTAAATTATTACACACAATTTTTATTTGTTTTATTTAATTGCGCTCTGCTTTGTCATTTCGTCGTTATTATATTATTAATGTAAGTTTTTAATTAATTTTCTATTAAAGGGTGATAGTTTTATGGTGATTGTTTAACATTTCAGTTTAATTTCTTTATAATTTAAGTCTATGGCGATAAATGCTTCCTTTTCTGCAAGATTTTCTACGTGTTTGTTACCGTATTGGCAATAGTATTAACAGTGTTGCTGGTTGCACTGCTATTGTTAGTTTGAATTCAGACGGTACGAGTTTTTGTGCTGGCTGAGGAGCTGGAATTTGCTTGATAGAAGATACTCAGCAAAAGTATTCAAATATAGAGTGAATAATTACTATGGTATATTATCGCAAAAGTGATGATTACATCATTTTTAATTATTGCGAAGAGAATACTATGATCATATGACTTATGATTGCATTCTGATTAACTTTCATGAACCAACACAAAATCATGAAAAATAACTCCTGGTCTATTATGAGAATTGAGCAGACCAATTAGCAACGTAACCTGTAAGGCTACACACAATTTCCAGTTAGTAAGATCGCCAACATAGTAGTATGCAAGAAGCAATCTTGTAGAAAAAAAAGTACCAAGTGATGCATGTTTTAGTTATTCTGCCAAATACTAAAGACGTTTGATGATTTTTTATCTTTGGACATTAGATTTATGCTTTTTGATTTGACAACGTCTGTATTTATTTATTTTGTCAATTTTATAGGTTTATTGTAAAATGAAATAGTTATTTTTTGTTAATTTGTTAGTACTAGATTGAACAGGAACTCAAGAATCGAAACGTTTGTAACTTTATTTTATTAATATACTTTTTACACACCTAATGTCTCCTTTTCTTTTAATTTATTATTACAGATCTAATTTTAACGTACTTATGCTGTTACTTATTGCTCATGTTATTATTTTAAGCGATAATTTTGTTTTGATAGATACTTTTTAATAAGATTTTTTTCAATTAAGACTATTATTTTAATTAAGTATTATTTTAATTAAGTATTATTGCTTTATAATTTTTAAGAATTTGGATAATGTCATCATTTATTTATATTTTTAGAGTTGAAAATAATTTTATACAAATTTTTTATCCTTATATTTAATCGCGCTTATTTCAAATTAATTTTGAAAATTCCGCTTTGAGAATAAATCCAACTCAATAATAAAAACAACAATAAGAGTCAAACGCAACTATTAATGAACAAATATTAATATTTGTTATTGCAGTATTACATAGGTATCACAAATATTGTGATCATATTTTTGATCCTTTTCAGTACAAATTAATGAATTCAAAAGTAATGTTAAAATAAAGAGTAAATAAAAGCGTAAGAAAGAAAAAAAGCGTGGATTGAAAACGCATGAACACATTGAAAATATATAAAAATTGATTGTAAAAAGTGCAAAGTAAAACTGCAAAAAGTTACAAGCAATCATATCGTAAGTATACACTTATGAAACACTGCAATAATAAACATTAATACATATTCGCGCATCACCAATTGCGCAATAATTAATTTATTGCGAAAAATATTGGCCAGGAATCGAACCCGGATCTCTTGCTTCTGAGCGAGCGTCCTAAGCCTTTAGATCATCGTGACCTTAATAATATTCTTCACAATAATTGGCATGAAGAAACAATGTCTATTTAGGCGACGTAAATAAACAATATATTATAGGACCATATATGTGTAATAACACAAACTACAGAAATCTATGCCTTAAACTTAAAAGATCCAGTTAGACTGTTTAAGGTATTGATTTCTATAATTTGCGTTATCACATATACGGTCCTATAAGATATTATATTATTTTTTATATAATTCAAGATCGAGTTATCAATTAAATCTATTAAGAACTTAATTGGTTCTGTCATTTTTAAGTTCCCATAAATTCAGATATTCGCAGTCATGACCTGTATACACGGATATACAAGGTAGTTTCGCCGTTCATGTGCATTTGATACGAGATGCTACTGTCTCTTGGGGTGCGTTCCACTTAACGCCTGTAACGCTTGCAACGCCCACAAACCCGTTCCACATAATGACCACGATCATTGTGATCGCAATCAAAACGTCATTAATCGCAATTACGTCAAGTTCACGACGCTCATTCGTACGTTGGTCGGCAGTGGTAGTTTCGTCTGCTTTTTGCGCGAACATTTTGTTTTGTTCCCATTGTTATACATTTTTAACATGAAAAGAGTCTCTTTGATCCGGAAAGAGATAAACACTATTTCCCATTCGTCATCTGAACTCGATGAGTCTTCAGATTCATATTTTCTATAGCGCAGTACGATTATTTTATGGTCCTTGTTACAGAGACTGTTCACAAAATTCATTCCACTTAAGATTTCGCCCGCAAAGCTCGCAAGTTAGTGGAACAGCAAATATTGTGAATGTAGTTGTTGCGGATTTTAAGTGTAATGCACTCTTGATAGATTCAAATAATATACATGATGCCTAGTAAAGACTACGCTTAGAAGGTAGATTTTTGAGATTATTTTGATATGAAAATCCTAACATCAAAATGTCGAGGTTATAATATGTAATTTTAGAATTATAAGCATTTAAAGTTAACGAATGATAAGTTCACTCGTTGAGATGTAATATAACGCAAAATGTAAACTATATCTTAACCCATGAATTTTAGACGTTATGATTCGTCAATTTTAAATGTTTATAATTAAAAAACTATTATAGCCTTGATATTTCGTATTAAGATTTTTGTCTTAAAAAAAATCACAGGAATCTATCTTTAAGCATTATTACCGGACATTCTATATATGTTCTTTATTTGTTTGCATAAAGATTTAATGAGATAAGATACGATTAAAAATACAAATGATATGCATTACACATTTACAGAAAAATTAAAATTTCCAAATTGTTTGTAATACTGACTATAAATTGTTTTACTTTCACAATTTACTGTGTAAATCAAGAATTTTAGGTTTGTTTTTATGTTAAATTAAATTAATATTGTTAAATTAAAAGAAGCTATACTTTATTATTTGTTTAACAATATGTTAATAAATTGTTTGTATTATATAGTTATATGGTTTTTAACAGTTTGGTGAAACTGAAGCGGAAACGGAAGAGAAAAGTGGTCTTTATTTGCCATCTGGAACACCTTATCATACAACAAGAAGACATACAGTTGGACCTGGTGATGCAGTGCATCAATCTCCTTCGTCATATCCTTATCATCATATGTCAGGCTATCAAACTTTACGGCCTCTTCCTGTTCTTCAGTGTAATATGGATCCTCAAGTTTTACCACATACCAATTTACCATTAAATCTTCCCTTAGTTCAACATCAACCACCACAAAATTTCCAAATAAAGGATCAACATTTATTGAAACCACCTCCTGTAATGGGTGCCAGTAAGTTTTATCTTGTTTTATGGAAGATGTTTTTAAAATTTATTTTTAAAAATAAATTCTTTGTTTTATTAAATTAATTGATTAGTATAATAAATATGCTACTCTTTTATCAGTATAACGTTGTTATATTCAGAACTAATTTCCATAAAATTAAATTGTTTTGTGATTTATTTTCGCGTTATATGTGCGATTTATTTAAATTGACTATTAGATATTTCTGTAAAATTAATTTAGTATTGAATGATAATATAATATAAATGTGCGAATATTTTTATGTATATATATAATGTTAGATTATGTTATAATATGAATTTAATATGAATATTTGAAATTTGTAAAGATATTTTTATATTCCATAGAGTCATAGATTTGAATTAAAAATATTTTTCAATGTCAATTGATAATAAAAAACAATAAAGCAAGAAGTATGTGCGCGCATACGTATACACGTATATACGCACGCACAAATGCATACGTATAGAGAAGGAGCGAGGGAGAGAAGAAGAGAGAATGAGGGAGAGAGGGAGGAACAGAGAGGGATGTGCGTGCGCGCGCACAACCAAGCACATACGCATAAACGGACTTAAATAAAATTACGTAAAAAATTTATAACAAATGAATTAATTCGTTAAATACACATATAAGATAAGTTGATAAAAAATATATATACATAGTATTTTAAAACTTTAGGAAAAAATTGTAGGAAATGGTAGACATCGAAAGAAAAAACTTATGTTGAGGAACTTATGTATTTAACGCATTTTTAAGAAGATACACTGTACACTTTAAGAAGATACGACCGCTTTGCAATATTCCACGTCTGACAATTCTAGTTCAAATTTTTGCTTTTTATTGTCCTTTTGAAAAAACATTCAAATAACATGAATTTGGCAGACATAACCAGACGAATAGCTTATTAAAAATTGGTTTTTCCTCCCCCCCTCCTCTTCCTCCCCCTCCTCTTCCTCCCCCTTCTCTTCCTCCCTCTCTTCCTCCCCCTCCTCTTCCTTCTCTCTCTCTCTCTCTCTCTCTCTTTGTTTTTTCACTTTTATTTAATTCTTTCTATCTCTTTCCTTCTCTGTATGCTAGTGTCTATATATATTTTGCGCATATGCTTATATATAAACAAAACATTATTTATTATGTTAATTTATTGTACGAGTTATCCTATTTTAATTTAGTTTAGATAAATATCTTGTAACATATGGAATATTACATATATGGAAAAACGTTTTAGATGAAAATGGAATGATTTCTACGGTTACATATTTTGAAGACAAACAGAATTATGAGATGAATCAAATGAATGAATTAAAGAAAACATATAATTTCTTTATACAAAGAAACATATAGTTTCTTATTAAAAAACTATTTTGCTTATATTTTTTTAAAACAACTCTGTGTTTTTCTTTACACTAATTAATTCATCTAAGTATTCTGTTTATAACAATGTTAAAGCGCCCCCATTATAAAAAAAATTAACAGTTCATGAAATATTTATAACAATATTTTATGTGATAGAATAAAGTAAAAAATATTTTGTAAATTATTGGTTTGTTAATTCCTCCAATCTAAGTACTTTTATGCAAACTAATTAGAAGAATCATATCATATATTATATAAAAAAAATCATGTAATTCTGTATAAAAAATAGTCTTAATATCTTTTTAGCGCCTTTACCTGGAAAAAAACAACAAAATACGTTCCCTCGAATCTATTTCATTTTCTTCTGAAATATTTTTCTATATTATTCGAGATATTTGTTAAGGTATGTTAAAATGAGGCATTTTGTATATTAAAATTAACTTTATTTTACTAGATCAATTTTATATTAAAAAATTCTGATTTATTTACATTGATTAGTGTAAATATATTATTACTTTACCGTGTATGTTTACAGCCGGAGGTTTTGGTAGAAGAGCTTCAGATGGTGGAGCAAACCTTCATATATTTCATCAACAACATAGTAATAACATTAACAATGATGAAGATAATGGCTGGAGTCAACTTGGTAGTAGAGAACAATTACAGCCAGTAAGTAAATAATTAAAAATTTTAGTTATATTTTATTGACCTAAGCAATGGAAAGGAAATATTGTAACATACGGTGTTTGAAAAATAATGATAAATCTTTCGCATAAGAACAGAATGGACTAAATTGAAAAGAAAAATCCTTTATCATTTTGCAATTTTCGCAATAGTTAACAAGATATTAATTGCTAAAAGTTGCCGAAAATTAGTCTTCAATAATTTTTTACTTAAATACTATCAACTTTACAAAAAAATTGCAAGAGGTGAAAATTGTTTTCTTCTCATAGAACTCTATGAATTTTTTATCGACTTTTTAGTACTGCATTTTCTCATTTTTATCAACATGAGAAAATATTAAAAAATTCTGAAAAAATTCTAAAAAAGAGCTCTTAGAACTATGAGAAGAATATAAACATTTTTTATCTCTTGTCAGTTTTTCTGTAAAGTTGATAATATTTGAGTAAAAAATTATTGAAGACAATTTTTGGCAATTAATATCTTATTAACTAATGCGAAAATTGCAAAATGATAGAGGACTTTTCTTCTCAGTTTAATCTATTCTCTTTGCGAAAAATTTATCATTATTTTCCAAACATCCTGTATATAGAATAATGAAATAAAACTGCAATTAAATAATAAGGAAGAGACTCTCTCTCTCTCTCTCTCTCTATATATATATATATATATATATAGGGTAGGCCATTTTAATCTTTCTATGCTCAAAAAGAATGCATTTTAAGGAAAAATGTTTCAGATAAAAGTTTTGTGACTTCGAGAGGGACATAAGACAGTATTATTGATTTGATTTTGGCGTTATCAAAGTCATTAAAAATTTTTTTAAATAATCATATGCCTAAGAGAGTCGGACACTGGATGCACATATGTGATAAATTTGTTCCGTGACTATTAAGTACAAAGATAAACATTTCAATTCTACTTTTATTGATCCTTCTCAATATCGCTAATTAAAATTAACTTAGAGATCTTAAATCAAATATATTAAATACAAATATATTATACAAACATGTATATATCTTATGTTGTAGATATGATAAGATTTTGTTGTCCTAGGATATTTTTATTATAATAGATGAACTAAATATCAATACTGCATAAATCATTACAATCCTTGAATTTGCCTTGTTATCAATATAATTATCAGATTAAATGATACAAGCACAAAGCTCTAGATCATTCATAAAAATTATCAATTTTGTTATTCGCTTACATATGATCCAATTTGAATTTTTTAAATGGAATCTCCATTTTTTCATTGCATATTCTTGTAGTTTGCCTCGAGAACTTTTCAAAACACATATAGGGTGCGTCAAAATCCGGACAAATTTCAATTTAAATTTTCTGCTATATTGTGCCTCCGCCAGAGGTTATTGTTGGCGTCCGAGAAAGCCTGATGCTTCTAGTAAACAGTCATATTCTCAAAATGGCCGCGATATTGAAATCAAGTATAGAGTATAATCGAAAAGCCGCAATCATCGAAGGCCTTCGCGCTGGGCGCTCAGCAACAGAAATAATTCGGTTCTTTGAATACGCAAGATCAACCGTTTATGACATTGTGGCAAAATATATGGCTTTAAAACAGTCCAACGAAGGTTCCAATATGCCAGCGAACAAGAATCACTCGAAAGAATGCACATGCGAGAACCGCAATCATTGAAAGAGCTTATTTTGATGATTCAGGGTAATTGTTGCGCGTTCTGACGGATGTAGCCATGGATGGAAATTGTGGCGGTCGCAAGACCATATGTTTTTGAGCTGGACAGTGCACCGGCTCATACGAGTCATTTGATTCAAAATTTGCTCTCAGATAACAACGTCGATATGTTTTGGTCCAAGGAATTCTGGCCTCCTAATAGCTTAGATTTAAATCCCTTAGACTACTACGTATGGAGCATAGTTAAAAGAGTCACAAACAAATTTCAGCATGGACA
>Ga0157363_1007006_pt1 | contig 10648 bp, 19 predicted proteins | sample AttsexASBM1_FD_111477 | JGI IMG/M metagenome (GOLD analysis project Ga0157363, IMG submission 111477) | Fungus gardens microbial communities from leaf cutter ant in Ribeirão Preto, State of São Paulo, Brazil - Atta sexdens ASBM1 | ecosystem: Host-associated > Fungi > Mycelium > Unclassified ...
GCTTGCGCACAGACCATCACTCTTTTATATATATACCTCTGTATCTGAGGACTAGACCTCAGACTTAACAATATCAATTATCCTTGTTGATACTACTCATCATTATCTCCTTATACTGAACCTCTGAAACACCACTAAGTTCAAGTATCACAACCAGTGAGTGGCTTATTTATGATAGTTGCTAAATTTCTAATCCACCCCATATGAATGAAGTGTGTCAGTGTGATACTAGTGTTGGAAGTGAATTTGAACTTGAGTTCTCCAAGTTGGCTCTGGTGAATGAAATTGTTAAAAATTGCATGAAATTGGAGTCTATCACCAATAACTTTTTCAATAAAATTTCCCAATGTATTTAGGAGGACTATGGGTCTGAATACCTTGGGGAAGTCATATAACACTTTGTTGAGTTTTGGAATTAGGATAGTTGTCAATGTTTTGAAATGGAATGGCTAATAGCCAATTTCTATGCATGCATTGGCGATGTTAATTATGTTCTTTAAGCACGATTTGTCCTTGAGAATGTACTTGAGGTGTCTCCACACAAGTTTGTCAGGGCCAGGAGTAGATGAAATATTGCACTTGGCTATTGTGCTGGTGAATTCCTCTTCTGAAAAGGGATTCCACAAAGAAGTTGCAAAAGGGGGAAATTTCATTAAGAATGTCTTCATCAATGCATCAATCTTAAGCCATATTGAATGACGAGTGTAGTGCATGCCAAAGATCGTTTATTTCTAGACATGGCTGACCATTGTATTTCACCATCTCAATTGCCGGTAACTTATGCTTGTTTACCCAATTCATGAGTTCCTAAGGGCCATGCTTTGTATTTGCGATTTCTTGGATTTTGAGATTGAAGAATTGTCGTTTCGTATTCTTGACTGTTCTTTGGAATCATTTCCAATCCTCTAAACTCTTAGACAATCTATACTTCTCTAAGTCTCTACAGCAGTTTTTGTTCCACAAGCTCTTGGAGTGCCTTGTGATGTTGATGACTTTTGAGTTTTTTCCCCAAGTAACTTTGACTGCGGAAGCAAATTCATCAGCAGCATCAATGCTAGCAATATCTGATATGTTGGAAGTGTCGATATTCCTGATGGAATTAGTGAGATCTTTGATGAATGTCAATTCTTCTTCACTATCTTTGATGATAGAACATTTGCTTGAGATGATATGTTATTCAGCAATGGGGATGACAATGGTAAAAGGAGCATGGTCAGATGAGAGTCTCCAATTAGGGCAAATTGAGTGGTTGTTTAGTTCACTTAAGCCACTGTATAGAAACATGAGGTTGATGACAGAGTTTGAGTCATGTTCATTGTCTGAATACCGGGTTGGCACTTGGTCAGTAGGATTTGACAGCTCTAGATTAAACGAATCTGCAATAATTAAAAGATCATCACTGATAGAAGAATAACAAGGAAATAATGGATCCTATAAATTGTTGTGAATATTGAAGTCTCCTATCATAATCAGAAGGTTTTGAATGTTAACTTTGATATCCTTGAGATACTTCAAAGCTGTATGAGAAGAATCAGAATAGACATTCAAAAGCCAGAAAATGTCATTATTATTAAAGAATGAGATCAAAAGAAGATCTCTATGATTAATAATGTCCTTGTAAAGAGCAAACTGAAGTGAAATAAGTCTGATATTGATATAAGTAACCACTCTAGAATAGTCACTTTCAGATTCCAAAGACCTAAAGAAGGTTAGCCAATTAGGGTGGTTGACAACTCCTACCAGTAATTCACCTTCGCAACTCCTGGAGCTAGGTATAGTCCAAATGGTTGACCAAGATAGTTCTTGAATGAAAACGATGTCGTATTCCACTTTGAGTTTGAGAATAGTATTCATGATGAGATTATTTTTCTACATGTTCTGAGAAAAAATTCTTAAGTTTTTAATAATCATATTGTGTTACTGTTCACAGCTGAACAAATTGATTGTTTTTGATTTTCTCAAATTTTGGCATATTCTTTGGTGTGCCATTCCTTATTGAACCTATGTTTCCAGAACAGACAATCAGTAGAATCAGCTTGATGTTCACCTTTGCAGTTTGAACATTTGAACAAATAAGGACAGAGTTCACCTTTCTTGGTTTCCAGCCTAAGAGGATTAGTTTTCTCATTGGCTTTACAGCATCATGCAAATTGGCAGTGGTTGATGGTTTGGTGAGGGCCATTGCACTTGACATACTTTGCCCCTTGAACTCTGCACACACCTGATGTATGACCCCATTTCCAACAGTTTTTACACTGAAGTACTCCGGAGTTTATGTTAGTGCCATGAATTGTGGTGATGAAACTTCTGATGTTGAACCTCCTGTTGATGAGGCTCTTTGCTTTAGTACCGCTTTGAGCATCCCAGATATTGGTCTATACAATAGCCATGTCAGATTTGGGGGACATCTTGATTACTCTTTGTTTAGAAGCCAAGATGATATCGTTGAAGATGTGGTTGCTCTTTAAGATTTTTTCAATGTTGTCTAGGGAGATATGAGAGTTGGATTGCTCAGACAAGTACAGGATGTCAATGATCTTGAGGTAAGATTTTGACTAAGGAAGTCTTGGAGATTTGGTATGTTCTGCTTCAATGCAGTGGGTGTTTTTGACATATTTTTGATTGATTGAAGATCCAAAGGACTTGCAACCTTGTTAGTGGAGATAAAAATACCTTTATTATCAATGCAAATAAAGTTGGCCATTATATCTAACTTGATATTCTTGAGGGATCTGTTGATATTGACAATATGAACACTAGAATCTTTGACAAAGTTTTTTGTGTTGTCAATACTCATAGAGACTATGACTTATTTGTGTGAGGGCCTTTTTGTGGCTATATTGATATGTGGCCTAGGTTTGCTTTCTCTGCTAATGATTTTCTGTACTAGTTTGATTTTCTTGTTTTGGAGGCTGGGAAAGGCTTTCTTGATTTTCAATGTCTCTCTAGCTGCATTAGACTCATTAGATGATGCTTGGATGTAAGATTTTTTCTGTGTAGAAACAGAGTTTTTCTTGAAATACTTAGAGATTTCATTTACCTCCTTAGGTGATTTTGCTGGGATAGGAGGGGGAAGGGTAGAAATATAGAAAGGCTTAACCATGTTTTTACCTTTGTTACTGGTTGGTTCCTTGAAGATCTAAGGACTGAACTTGGATTTGACTTTGTTTCTGAATAACATATTAGTATCATCTACAACAAGACTGTTCCAATGAGCTTCATAAAGGGATAAAATAAACTTCCATGCTACTTTGCCGACACCTTCAAGGTCCTTGATGCTGTTAGCTTTGTTGCCTTCAATTACCTTACTGAAAATGTATTTTTGCATTCTACCCAAGAATTCCTTGATGTTCTTAATATCAGAGACCAAATATTCCATTGATCTATGAAGCGAAATAGCCTGAAAGTTACTGTCCCACAACTCTGGATCTAGAGCCTGATTGATATCATAGTTCAATTGAATGTTGAACATGTTGTTGTCATTCACTATATTGTTGTTTAGGGCAGGAGCAATACTTTCTATATGTTACTGCCCTGTGTTGGAGGTATGGTCAGTCACCTTGCTACCTTGAATGTCCTGGCTCTTGAGAGTTGCGTATTCCAGCTGTGAGCTGTCAAATGGAGCAACTTGGTCATCCTTGACCATGTTATTGCTTTTGTATTGGACTCTAGTTGAGTAATCCTTATTGTATTCACTCAAAGATATAAACAGAGTCCTGGGACTATGCATGCTAGATGCTAGAAAGTGACCTCTTACCTTATTGTAGTTGTTGCAATTGCTTTTGAAAAGATTATCGATTGAGTCGACAACCATATTCATATTACTAGTAGGAGCCATATTTGATGTTGAAATATGAAAAGCTGAAGTAAAAAGAGATTTATTCCCAATGTCTCTAATAGGCACTATTATGCAAGATAGTGGTTAAAGAGAGAGAAGGGATTGCTACATATCATAGTCATAGTCACATAATTATATATCATACAGAAAGACATAGAAAATACCAGAATAATGATATTATATAGTATATTCACTACATGTTGACCTTATAGATAGCACATAGTCCTTAGGGTAGGTTATATAAGGTCTCACACAAGCCAACTAGCTAGCATATATAAAATACACATTTTATACTAGAAACTTTATTAAGTTCTTTTGTGTTAATTCTAATACAAGGTTCCTCTTTTGATTTTGCTCTTAGTTTTAAGTTATAACACTCCTACTACATGAGATGCTAACTAATAAAACATAAATAAAACACTTATAAAGCATAAGGCATTAATCGTAATATGTTCTCTATTGATCAGTACTTTTTTATCTTATTAAACTCTGTAGTCTTTCTTAAGCCAATATTGCTGAATCCTATGATTAAACTTTACTTAGCACTATTTAACATCCTAATATTAATTCACTCTGATTATCACTGTTGAGAGCTTTTTTTATTTTTTGGTAAATATTTTAAATACTTACATTAGAGTTTCTAACTATCTAGTTACTAATATTCCTTGTGTTGTGGCAACCACTAGTCAAAAGACCAATAGTAACACAAGCAATAAATTTCAAGATGGATATCAAGTGGAGATTACAAGAGAACTCAACAAGAAGTCTCTGATATATTGCTACACTATTTATACAACGTTTTTATGGTCTATACTAACAATAAATAGCCCTACCCTAATATCCATGTGTCAGACTTATGAATTTTGGACCCAAGCTTCTTTTTATTTTTATTTTATTTTATTTTCTTCTTTTATTTTATTTTATCTTATTTTTCTTTCTTTTAGTCTCTGCTCTGAAAACTAGGAATAGGGTTTAGCATAACATAACAGTCAAACTGTCCCATGTTACATGTAACAATCATAGTAACAGCCACAAGTCATGTGATAGCAAAGGAAGAATGTAGAAGGTTCTGAAAAGATGACATCATACAGCATGTTTAACACATGTTGACCTTAAGGCAAATACATGGTTATTTAGGGTAGGCTAAAGTAGTAGTAACATAGACCATGAGGTTTTAGTATATAAGATAGACAATCTTGTACATAGTTCTCTATTAAGTTCTCTTGTGTTAACCCAAGTACAAGATTCTTTTTCTTGATCCATTCTAAGATTATTAAATCATCCTTGATCAAAGAACAACATTATCCTTTAGTCAAGAAAGAATTGCTGGGTCCTAGGTATAAGGAGTATACTAGTTAGGTAGGAGAAGTCTAACCATTTGTTTGTATCAAAGTCCACTGGTACACTCCAAACATATCACCTTTTGTAGATGTGTTATATACCTTCTTCTTTTATCAGCTCTAGGCTACAGGTTCACTTGTAATCTGTCTATGCAAGAGAACAGTAAGTGTTTTTAAAACATTGCCTAGAGTAGAATGACCTTCTTAGGTCAAAATTGTTTACAATTCCCTAAAAAAACAGTAGTCAGTAGCTCAGGTAGTCAGTAGACAGTACAAGATAGGACAAGAAGAGAGCCCACTAGCACTTACTGTTATAAGACGAGTATGTGGACAGACTTTGGCTAGGGTTAGGGTTAGCCAGACATAAATAGATAGTGTAATTATTAGTCTACAACAGAGGAAGAGCACATGACCTGGAAGTCATGTGAAAGAGGCTAGAATGGTCTAGAAGGATCGGGAAGAGTCTAGAAAAAGAGTTAGGGTTAGGGATGACGTCAAGGGACAATAGTTCCTCATGGTGTATACATGGTGCACACATGGTGACAGAGATTAAAGAGTATGACATCAGAGCACATGGATATGGCATGGTGGCCTTGAGGTAGAAGCATGGTGGATGAGTAGTAGGACATGAAGTAAACACATTGTTGTAGCATGAACCAGGAGCCTGTAGTATATATAAAGAATCAATACAGTGAGGGCTCCTTGTCGAGTTCTCTTGTAATCCCCACTACTAGATAGCCAACTGAGAGCTTTGCTGAAGTCAGCATATCACAAGTGCCGTTCCGGCGAGTGGTTGCTACAACACTTACAAAGGTTGCTTTCAAGTTCTGAGTATGAATCGGAGAGCGAGAGTAGTACAACTTCCTCTCCACTACCTTTATACACATAATCCTCACCCACACCACCACTACTATCATCATTACTATCACCAATCTCACCTCCTCCTCTTTACAACATGAGACAATACGGTTCTATCAACTACAAATAAATTATTCAACAATGTTATAAGCAGCTTGTGACACTACAAGTGTAGCTCCAGGCTCTTTAGGAAAGAAGAGTGGAAGGAGAAGTAAATACAGAGATAGCTAGATCACAGGTATTTGATGGGGCCTCATCAAGAGTTTTGGGTTTTGTGATCACATGCAAATTATATATTAGGATAAAGATGAGGGAAATAACAGTAGAAGAACAAATCTAGTAGATTCTGTCATATGTACAGGGAGAGTTAGCAGATATCTAGGAAGAAAACACACTAGAGGATTTGGAAGAAGATCTACTAGAATACAAGACAGCAGGAGAGTTCCTGGCAGATATTAAGAAAGAGTTTGGAGAAAGAGATGAGAAAGGAGTTAAAGTAGCAGAATTGAGAAGGTTGGAGCAAGAAAGTAAGATGATGGAGGAGTTTGTACAGGAGTTCAGAAGAGCAGCAAGAGGTAGTGGTTATAAAGAAAGGCCACTAATAGAAGAATTCAAAAGAGAAATGAATGGTATGGTATACTGAAGACTCATAGAGTCAGAAAGGCAACCATCTTCAATTAAACAGTGATATGACAGGACAATTGCACTGGACAGAAACTGGAGAGAGAGTAGGCAAGAGAAGGAGAGGTTGAGAAAAAGAAGAGATAATGGAGTACTAGCTCTAAGGTCAAACAACATGGAGATATCCAGGCAGCAACTGCCATAATCTCAAATTTGGCCTAGGAGGCAGGAAATCTCCCAACAGTGAATACCAGCAGGGCCTGTTCTAATAGAGAGAGTGGAAAGAACAAATGTGGTAATAGTGTGCCCCACTCAGAGGACAGAGTTGGCACAGTGCAACCTATATGCCATGGATATAGACAGAGGAAGAAACTGCTATAGTTGTGAAGGATTTGGCCATCTAGTGCAGAATTGTAGAAAACAAATCATAGCCCAAGGAAGAAGAGTGGAGTATGAGGACAACAAGAACAATAAGAACAATTTAAATGAGGGGGAAATCTAATAGTTCTTGATTAGATCTCAACAATAACAGATTTGGAGTGCTTAGTAGAGTAGTTGATAATACATCCAGTTGCAATCTGAACAATGGAGACCTGCTAAGAGAAGTTATGGTGAAAATTGGGCTAGAGAGAATTGATACACAGAAAGGAATAATAGTAGAAGCACTATTGGATAGTAGAGCAACAGGACTGGTAATAAGCTCCAAATTTGCAAGAAAGCAGAGGTTTAGATTGAAAAAAATAAAAAACCCAAAACATATAAGGAATGTGGATGGAACATTTAACAAGGAAGGACCAATAAAAAATATAGTAGAAGTCAATATTTATTACCAAGAACATAGAGAGAGAACAGAAATTGATATAATCAGAGGACAGAAGTAAAACATGATCTTAGAGATGCCATGGCTGGCATGCCACAACCCTGAAATTGACTGGAGAACAGGAAAGGTTAAGATGACAAGGTGTCCAGAGGAGTGTAGGAAACAGTGGAGACCAAAGCAGGGGAAGTTAGGGTGGCAAAAGCAAAAGAAAGAGGAAAGAAAAGGAGAAGCAGGAAGGAGACAAGAAGAGAAAAAGCAAAAGAAAAGGAAGAGAACAATGGAGGTAAAGAAAGTGGCAGAAGAATGGGAAATATGGGATGAAGAGGAAGCAGCAGCAAAATTGGAAGAGGAAGCAAAAAGGCTAGTATCAGAACACTTCCATAAGTGGATCCAGGTCTTTGGGAAAAAGGCTAGTGAACAGATCCCTACCAGAAAACCATGAGATCATACTATTGAGACAAAGGAGGGATTTATACTGAAGAAGGAGAAGGTGTATCCATTGTCAAGAGAAGAGAGGGAAGAGGTACACAAGTTTATTTCAGAACAACTAAGGAAAGAGTACATTATGCCCTCAAAGTCATCTCAGATAGCACCAGTGTTTTTTGTAGGAAAGAAGGATAGCAAGAGGAGGATGGTATAGGACTATATGTTGTGGCAACCACTAGTCACAAAGACCAATAGCATCACAAGCGAGTAAATCTCTTAGGTGGATATCTAGTGGGAATTTTACAAGAGAACTCGACAAGGAGTCTCTGCTAAATTAGAGTCCTATATATACTAAATACATCTGGTCCATACTACAACCTCATGTCTGCTTTATTTCCTACTCAAGGCTACTATGTTGTATACATGTGCCCTGATGTCATCTTCTAGATCTTTCCACTATGTTCTAGGCTTATGACATCACATCATGTGACATGTCATGTGACTGTGATGTCACAAAAAGAAAAAGAAATTCAAAAGAAAAGAAATCAAGAAAAATAGATAAAAGAAAAAGAAAAATGTTAGTGTCAAAGCATTCCATAACACTATAGATATTTAAATGAATGGACTATTAAGAATAGTTACCCTTTACCTTTAATTACAGACATAGTAGAAAACATAAGTACAAAAAAGGTCTTTATAAAGATGGACTTACAATGAGGTTACAATAACATATGGGTAAAGGAAGAAGATAAGTAGAAGGTGGCATTTGTAATACTAGAGGGGTCATTCGAGCCAACAGTGATGTTCTTTGATCTGATGAACTCACCTGCAACTTTCCAGACCATAATAAACAATATTTTATAAGATCTCATTAACACTGGGAAAGTAGTAAGTTTTATTGATGATGTAATTATTGGAATAGAGGCAGAAGAGGAACATGATGAGTTGGTAGAAGAAGTAGTAAAGAGATTGGCAGAAAATGATTTGTATATAAAGCCAGAAAAGTGTAAGTAAAAGGTAATGGAAGTAGGATTTTTAGGAGTAGTAATAGGACCAGAGGGGATCAAGATGAAGAAGGAGAAGGTGAAGGGTGTGTTGGACTGGCTGACTCTGAAAGGAGTGAAGGATATACAAAAGTTTTTGGGATTGGCAAACTACTATCGTCAGTTCATCAAAGATTTTACAACTATAGTTAGACCACTACACAATATGGTAAAGAAGGATCAGGAATGGGAATGAACAGAAAGGTAAGAAGAGGTATTTAGAAGTTTGAAGAAAAGGTTTACAAAAGAACTGGTATTGGTAGCACTAAATCTAGACAAAAAAATGAGAATAGAGGTAGATGTGTCAGACTATGTTACAGAAAGAGTATTGTATTATCTATAGAGTGTGAAGATGGGAAGTAGCAACCAGTAGCCTTCCTCTCAAAATCTTTAAATGAGACAGAAAGAAACTATGAAATTCACAATAAAGAGATGTTGGCAGGAGATGTTGGTAGTCATAAGAGGATTGGAAAATTGAAGACATCTATTAGAAGGCATAAAGGACAAGTTCAAGGTTTGGACAGATCATAAGAATTTGGAATACTTCATAAAGGTGCAGAAGTTAAACAGAAGACAAGCCTAATAGGCATTATATTTGTTGAGATTTGACTTTACTCTGGAACATGTTCCAGGTACAAAAATAGGGAAGGTAGACAGATTGAGTAGAAGACCAGATTAAAAAGTGGGTGTAGAAAAGGACAATGAGAACCAAGTATTTATTAAAGACTGTTAGCTTTGTAATTTATCAGAAGTAGTAATAGAAAGAACTGAGATAAATATGATAGAAAAGATAAAAAAGGCTAGAAGTAAAGACAAGGAAGTAGTTAGAGTAGTAAAAAAGATGAAGAAGACAGGGGTAAAAACATTGAGAGAAGAAGAATAGCAGATAAAAGAAAGATTGGTGCTGAAGGAAGGGAAGATATATGTGCTAAAGGATAAGGAACTAAAAGTGGAGATAATCTGGTTACACCATGATATGCCAGTGGCTGGACATGAAGGCAAGTGGAAGATAACAGAGTTGGTGACAAGAAACTATTAGTAGCCAGAAGTAACTAAGGAAGTGGGAAAATATGTAGAAGGATGTGATATGTGCCAACAGATGAAAAATAAGACTGAGGTACCAGCAAGAAAGCTGAAGTTAAGTGAGGTCCTAGAAAGGCCATAGACACACCTAACAGTAGACTTCATTACAAAGTTACCATTAGTGACTAGCAAAGATGTGATCCTAGTAGTCTGTGATAGGTTGTCAAAAATGACACATTTTGTGGCAATAACAGAGGGAACATCAGCAAAAGGACTGGCAAGGCTGTTTAAAGATAACACATGGAAGCTACATGGGTTGCTAGAAAGCATAGTATCAGACAGAGAACCACAGTTCACAGTATAAATAACAAAGAAGCTGAATGATATGTTAGAAATTAAAACAAAGCTGTCAACATCATTCCATCCACAAACAGACAGCCAAACAGAGAGAATGAATTAGAAACTAGAACAGTATCTGAGGTTCTTTGTAAATCATTGACAAAAGAATTGGCCCAAATAGTTAGTACCAGTGGAGTTTACAATTAATAACAAGATACACTCGACAACTAAAGTGTCTCTGTTTATAATAAACTATGGTGTTGTAGCAACCACTAGTCATAACGACCCTGTAGTTTGCTTACTTCAGCAAAGCTCTTATCTGGCTATCTAGTAGTGGGGA
>Ga0157363_1007007_pt1 | contig 10648 bp, 2 predicted proteins | sample AttsexASBM1_FD_111477 | JGI IMG/M metagenome (GOLD analysis project Ga0157363, IMG submission 111477) | Fungus gardens microbial communities from leaf cutter ant in Ribeirão Preto, State of São Paulo, Brazil - Atta sexdens ASBM1 | ecosystem: Host-associated > Fungi > Mycelium > Unclassified ...
TATATATATATATATATATATATATATGTATATAAATAAATTAGTGATTATTAACATAAATATTATTGGCTAAATACATTATTAAAGTCATAACATTTTATTTTATTTTACATAAATGCTCCATAAATAAACATATGCATACTTGTAGCTCTATAATTTTTTATATATTACTGCAAAATTACAATTTTTCGCTACAGTTCTATCATGTCTATTGATAATCAAACTTGGATATTTTAAAATCACAATTTTAAATAAAATCAAATATTATTAAGTTTTAAATGCATGTACACCTAATAAACGAGAATGGATTGAAATGAATTAAAAATTGCAATTTTAATTTATCTGAGTTCGCGCTTTGAAGCTCGGAGATTGGAATGAATTAATATCTGAGAATATAAATTCATTTCTGTTCGTGAACATTTATAATTTTTTATAATTAAAATAAACAATAACGGATGCCTGACAAATCAAATTAAAAATACGAAAATATAGGTATATAGGCATATAAGAGTCAGATGTGAATATCGATACGCTAAGAAATTATTCATGTAGTTAAAAAATAACATATGATCTATCATATAAAAGTAACAGGTTTACAATAGTTAATAATATTCACGAGATAACATGTTTCGGCTTTTCAAGCCTTCTTTAGATTATATAAAAAATAAACACAAAAATCTAGTCAAATAATCGCATTAAAATGTAATCGAATAAGTATACATGTGCTGTTTTTGTTTATGATCGATGTCGTTGGTTGACAAGCGGTTGGTTGACCGAGTGGAAAAACCTTAAAAATGAGTCGAAATGTTAAAACAATATGCTGTGTAAAAATATTAATAAAAATAAGTTAACTCGCACACCAACATACAATCATGTAGACGTACGCAATTCGCAAACAGAGTCAAGAAAATAGTTCGATAAATATAGACAAAAAAAATTATTATTCTTTAAAAAATATAATATAAATCAAATAATAGAGTCCAGAGATTAAAAATGTACAAAATAAATTAAGTACTGTCAAGACATGGTCATCATAAGACGAGATATGATGAGCGAAAATATTTTTAGTGCGATAAAGTTAAAGATTGTCTGGAGACACCAGTATGGTAGTGTCTCGGTGCTAAGCTACGCGCAACGACTGCCGTAGCTATTTCACGCGAGTTACGTCAGATCGAGATTATTGGATCTCAATAAGGATTGATCAAGTTCTAAGTGTGCTCAATCGCTTGCAACCGTTTGGGACATATAATGAAAGTATTTTTTCTCTATGTGTTATACGAGCGACGCAAAATACGAATCTGAAATTCTTTTATTAAGAAAAAATTAAGAAACATCATCGTCATCGCCATTATGGAGTGGGGATAATGTTTTTTTGAAATTTTTGGCGCAAGAAACAAATGTGGCGCTAGCAATGCATGGTTACATCATACATGATCAGCGAGCATTGCAAGCGCTGTGACAGTTCTGCACATTTTACACATTCTACATTCTGCAGAGATTATAAGTTGAAGTTATTGTTACGGTCACGCGATCGCAGAGAAGTTGAATAAGTATGATTGGGCTAAAGCTATATTATATATAATATTGAGTTCCAATTATCAATATTGATAAAAATACTTTTAGTCGACATTTTTAAAATTGAAGTTCATTAGTCGACATTTTTAACATTGAAGTTCATTAGTGACATATATAATAATTCTGCTTATAAGCAGAATTATTCTATAATTCTGCAGTATAATTCTGCTTATAAGCAATGTTTCATTTAAAATCGCAATTAATAATAACAAATATTGTTATATTGACTGTATTGTAAAAAATAGTTGCGTTTTAACCACTGAACTCATGTATATCACATTTAGATTAACGGAGTGTGTTATCTATCTATATTCATTTCTCAATTCATATAACAAGATCATATATTTTGTTGCTCAAGAATCAAGTAAATAAAACAAAGAAGAAATATGTTACACAAATTTCTAAATATGTATTTAACGACCTATTTACTTAATTATTGGCGATTTATATATAATAAACAACACTGAAGATAACCCAATATGAAAGTCAAAACGTTTGCATTGTTACAATAAACGTATATTGAATATTGTTTCATTGGCTCGTAACCCTTTTTGAACTTCCTTTAACTTTTATCAAGGATGTATTTTCGCGTAATTAAATGTCTAAATGTTATCCAAATATCGAGATTGTTGTTGAAGAACTGTGACTACATTTGTACGGCACTTTTAATCGCTGTGATGTTTAATAACTGTGATGAAAATACATCCAATCGAGGCGTTAAATAAAAATAAGTAAGGCCGTATAAAAATAAGTTAAAGTTGACAAAACTCTGGCTCATGAACCATGATTAGTCATTGAAGTCAATGATTATTCAGGTTAAGAAGTTGGTCACACCGACGAAATATTGCGATGCAAGCCTACACTGCAGACACTGCAGTAAAATTTTCATTTCTTCGGCTTTATTTAGATCTATCGGAATAGCGGCTCGCATTGCAAGATTCCGCATCTACAAGTTCCGCTCAATGGGACATAGAAAAATGAATTCCTACGGATCGGAAATCACATACACATACAAAAACATTGCCGACTGTGTTTTATGTATTCATTTTAATTTTGATTTGCATTTTCGCCTTTCTATACTATATATACTATACTCTTTCTATACTATATATACTACATTCATGTTCTGATTATATTGACCTCCATATTTATCTGCTTAACAAGGTTAGCAAGTTAAGTGGCAATGAATGTCAGATGAAAATCTGTATGGATGAAAATTGTGACAGCAAAAATTAATTAAAATTGACAAAGATTCACAGATTGTCTATAGTGTGCGAAACAAATTCGCGTTAACATTCGCATTAACAATTCAAAGTTTCGATTTTTACAACGGTTAACATCGAACATATCGGAACGTTGTGCAAATTTGTTTGTATGGACAATCTGCAGATTTTTATCAATTTTAATTAATTTTTGATGTCACATTTTCATGGCCATATGGATTTTCATTAAAAGTTTTTTTTTATTTTTTAAATATTTTTTTTATATTTTATATTTTTTTTAGAAATTAGCTGCATTAACTTTTTTAACGGATTTTTTGGTTGACTTTTAATTAATTGATATCATACAATCAAAACATCTCTAGTGTTTTAGAATAATTTTCACAATAAATTTTTTGTAATGTTTTAAGATGCTTATTAAAATTATTAGATATTAAATTGACGATTATGATTTAATTTTTGATATTATTCCAATTTTAATTTAAAATTACAAAACCGCCTATGTTCGATGCATTTAAAGTACTGGAAAATGTATTTTAAAAATCTCTAAAACGTTATTGAGCATATCAAGATTTAGACTGTATAATATAATTGATATCTCTCTATTTAATTGATTTATTCATATCACAGCAATTTAGTTTAATTATTGTTTACTTATTTACTTATTATTATTTATTCTTTTTATTTTTGAAAATTGAACAAAATTTGTACAATAGCTTTTTTTATCATAGTTTATTAGCAGCCTAGAAAACAAGCAGCTAAAAATTGTATAATTTTATAAATTATATTTTTTAATTGCTATTTTTTTAAAAAAAAAGATATGTATATAATTTATATGTATAATTATATTTCTTTTAACTGTTAATTTTCTAGCGCGCTGAGTTACTAATAAAAAATGTATTAAAAAAGTAAATATAGTTTAATTTTCAAAGAAAGTTAGAAATTATAAGTTTTTATAATTTTAATGTAATTATAATTTTTACAAGAACAAAGCACTCTTAATTTTAAAACAATATCAAGAGAATACAGAGCATGTAAAGATCAAATATAAAGAATTATTTTAATATATGAAAATTCAAACGAGAAATATATATAATATACTAACAATCAATATTTGTCTGTTGTGATAGTAATGTATATATTTATTTCGTGACTTATTTTAAATACACTTACACAATAATTTTTGTCTTTATACATCATTAATTTTATATCATAACTAATTTTTTCTACTGTGATATTATTATTATTTTATTATAAACCAACACACTGACGCTTTTTAAAAAAATTGACAAACACTTCTCGACATGCGAAACTTAACTGTATGGCCAGTTTGAACATCGGGAAATTTTAAACAATTGGTCGTCCAGCCGTTTGCGAGTAATTTCTATCTCTCTGTGAAATATCTCTCTGATCATCATTACTATATATATAATATCTTCGACTGCGTTCAACCATTGCACACTTTTTCTTTATTTTGCATACATTTACCACTGCTTGCTGTTGATTCGGTTCAATTTTAACGAGTTGCGGCAAAATGTATTTTGCCGGAAGTATGTCTCACGTATAATTTTTTAACCAATAACAAATTGTTGTTGCGTATGAAAAGATATCTTTACATTATTTCTAAAAGTTTTGCAAAGTGGATTGAGTTCAACTTTTGTCGCGCGGTGGAAATTATATATCTATTATTTCCGAGTAAGCGAGACGTTGATTGGCTATCGCGCTAACTTCGTCACGCGACAAGCGTTCAATTGTTGGATTCAGGTCTACAACAGAGTCGCAAGAAATTAACTTGTTCTACAATAGAGTCGTAAGCAGTAAGTCATAAGAAATTAATCAATCATAATCGATTATTCTTCTCTTACTTAATTGGCTAATTTCTTACGGCTTACGGCTTACGATCATATTGTGGAACAGACACACACAGTTAATCACAGTTAAGTGTGAGAAGAATAATCGATTGGTTAATTTCTTACGACTTATCTCTTATGATTTTATAGGCCTCACACCGGACCGACTCGTACGATGTTCTGCAATTAATAAAAAAACAGGATTTTGCTTTATATCATTGGTCTAGTTTCCACCGAAGGTTTAAACCGGATCAGAATGTTAGAACCAATCAACCATAATCGAGCATTCCCCTATCATTCGTTGTAGCCTTCGACGTGTCGAGAGTGGTTCAGAATGTACTAGACAGCATGAGACAACCTATTGAAAAAAATTTCTTTCAATCTGTCGCACTTAGTAGAAACGATCGAAGACTGAAAATGTTTTCTCAACGATCTCGCTCGAGTATATCAGTATAAGGGCATTCGAGATAACATATAAGTTTTAATAAATTTTAGTAATCATATATATATATATATATATATATATATATATATATATATCTTTCTCATTAATGTATAATAGCAAAAATGATTTCAAAACGCAATAGTTTATAAGATATTAATTATTTACGATTTTTTTATGAGAGTATACTGCGTTTATAAACACAATCTGTAAGAATTTCATGTGATTATATGCGTAAGATACAAGATCAGAATGCTAGAGATCTCACTTTCTGCTGTTTGCCAGGCTCTGAAAAGGTTTTTTGCATCGTACAGTCACTGATGATGAAAAATGGATCCACTACGATAACCCAAAGAAGAAGAAATCATGGGTACCACCTGGCCATGCTTCAACATCGACAGCCAAGCCGAATTGCTCAAACCGAACGAGACCATTACTGGGGCTCTCTACCGAACACATTAATGAAATTGAGCCGAGCACTCAAGGAAAAACGCGCCCACTCCAAGCATGACAAATTATTCTCCTGCATGATGCTCGACTACATGTCGCTGTTGTGGCGCCGGTCAAAACCTACTTAGAAACACTCAAATGAGAAGTTCTATCCCACCCGCTCCAGACATTGCTCCTTCCGACCACCATTTGTCCCGATCGATGACGCATGGCCTGTCTGAGCAGCACTTCACATCATATGAAGATACCAAAAATTGTATCGATTGGATAGCCTCAAAAGATGAAGCGTTCTTCCGACGCGGTATCCACATGCTACCAGAAAGATAAGAAAAAGTAGCGATGGCCATTACTTTGAATAAAACATTATGTACCATTCTTTCACAATAAATGCTTAATTTTTGATAAAAAACGGCGGAAACTTATTTATACTCCCAATATTTTATCTCTTTCTTGACATGCTATTCTTGTTTTACATCTAATAAACAGAAGATGAAAAAACAGAAATAGCGATATCTTCCCGAACGCATTTGTCAATTTCAATTTCTATTTAAAGTTGTTTGTGAAAATAATTTCAGGAGAGGCTTTTTATCTCAACACATAAATAAAAACACGTGTAGCGAGATAAAAAGCTAATATTTTACAACGGAAGCACAGCATAAACTAAACATTGAATTAATTAATCAACATTGGGTATGTAATGTATGAAGAAGTTATTGTTAAATTAGTAAATTATTATAAAACAGGTTTTAATTAAAAATATTTTTTTGCAATAAGGTCCAATTGCATCAACGTTATTTTGAGCGAAACTTAAAACTCTCTCTATCTCTTTTTAAAACCGAAAAGAAACAGGAACAAAGAAAGTTTTAAGTCTCGCTTAAAATTAAACTAACGTTGGTGCAATGGGAGATAAAGAGTTTATTTAATCTTAAATTTTTATTACTTTATATAATATATTTATATCAAAATTATAATATATTTATATCAAAAATCTTTATATCAAAATTAAGGAGAAAACCACGAGAGAAAGAGAGAATAATTTTATTATTATTTTAATATTAATATTTATTTTAAGAGTTTATTCAACTAGCCAGTACAGAATATTTATAAAAAAGTATTTTATTAATATTCTGTGCTGTCTGGGAGAGTAAAGTTAATTAATTTTCACGTTTTCAATTCATTATTTCTTACAAAATTAATCATTGAAAAAAACACTTTTTATATTGCGCTTTCATTTATAAATTTCTAAAAAAGTGTTAGCGTATAATGGTCTCTCTTTAATTTTATTAATATATATAACTGTGTAAAAGTTCCTTATTGTTCTTTTCTGTTATAAAAGGCTAGAGAGGATTTTACCAAATCTTGAGTAGATATACGGTGTGATATCCTTGTTATTCGACAAAGATAACATGATCATTTTCTTGCAATATGTCACTTGTAGAAAGATACACGACGCTTTATTGTAATACAAAGTATAAAAATCAGGGCTAGAATTATTACATTGAAAAGAAAATGAGCATTCCATCTGATGAATTTATTTTTTTTATTTTTATTGTAAAATTCATACTCTCTCTCTCTCTCTCTCTCTCTCTCTCTTTCTCTCTTTCTCTCTCTTCTACTTATTTTATTACTAAAACACTATTACTAAAGCCCATTTTATAATGGACAGCAACAGTAGTGGATTAAAAAGTAGGCGTAGAAATCAATCAATCATAGCCGAATGTGAGAAGGATAATTAACTACTTGATTAGTCGATTTCGCTTACTCTTTAATTCACTACTGTTATTGCTCATTGTAGAATGGGCTTAAGACCCGGTTATATCAATGTTACTTTGATTTTAAGGACTTAGACTTAAAGCTCTGTCTCGTTTTAAAGCGAAAGAGAGACAGAGACAGAGAGAAACCAATTTTAAATCTTGCTCAAAATCAAAGTAACATTGGTGCAACTGAGCCTAAGAGCTTTAAATTTGGAATTATTCTGACACGAACATTTTTACTATTTGGTCTATTTGAATATAATCTTTTCATAAAATCTGTTATTAAATTGAATTTTCTTATAATTAATTTAGTTTTTACATCAGGATTCAATTTTGGCTAAGATACATCAATCATTTGATTTTATATAACGTAATTATAAAAACTTTAACTCATGATTCCATTTTTTTGCATTTGAACAAAGGAGTAATTTTAGTTTGAACTTTTTATTACTCACCGACACAATGAAGATTTAATTTATTTATAATATTTATTTATATTGTATCTAACATCTGATATGATTTCAGTAATTTTATTTATATTCATTCTAACATTTGACTATATTTTGTTTTTGTTATTAATATTTTGGTTATTGATTTAAAACTTTTAAAGGGCACGTACAAATTCAATAATTATATAAAAATTATATAAAAATATGTTCCCTAATATGTTTATTAATAACTTTATTTTAGAAAAAGTATGTGAAAAAAAAGAAACAAAAAAACGTAGGATTTGAACGTGGGATCTCCAGTTAATTACTGATCTCACACCTTACGACTACGCAGAGTTCTTACTTTGTTTTTGAGTTCTTATATTTACGTTTATGAACGTGGTATATAACGCGCATGGAAAATTGTAAATAATTAATATCTTGTAAACTATCGCGTTGTGAAGTCAATTTTGCTATTATACATTAATGGGAAAGGTATATGATTACTAAAATTTATTAAAACTTATATATTATCTCGAATGCCTTTATACTGATATATGTATCGAGCGATCAAGATCGCTGAGAAAGTATTTTCGGTCTTTTACAACGATCAGAGCGAGAACGTCGGGCTCTCACTCTCTTTCGCTGTCTCATTCGCTGTCATTCATTTCCTGTCTCTCGACAGGAATCATATTAGTGTTCTTACGTATGTATATGAATACATAACCATATAAGAAGATGGAGATTATATTATTTGAAGTTGGTAGCCCTGAATCCAGAGCTTCAAGGTCCTATCATAGTCTCCAAAGTCAAATCGGACTAAGGCACTATATAAACGTAAATATTCGCATATCCGCCATTACTTCTTTCTCCACTCCTTGCTCTGTTCCCACTCCGTCGCTGAGCTGAGAAGGTTATAGTCGTACGTTGTTATAAGTTATAGCTTCTAAACTGTTGGAAATCTTGTAGCTTCGTATTTCCACACTTTGAAATTTTACTATACTAAGAGATAAAAAGAAGGATATAAAAAAATTGAAATATTATACATTAACAAAGACAAAAAAATTTTTAAATAAAATGCCTTGTTGGTAAACTGTATCAATAGATCAGAAAAAGGTATTCGATTATTTAAATTTCCTGCGGATAATATTCGTCAACAACTTGCTATATTGCTGTAAAATAAATACATGACTTGTGAATAAACATCACGACACTTCCTCGCAGATGATAAATTTCAATATTTTTCTTCAAATTGACATATTTGGCACTTTATCTAGAAATAACTTGAATGCCAGACACTCTTGGTCCTCCACTAATATTACGATAGATATTTAACTGATTTTGAAAGCAAAAATGGAATGAAAGGAGCTACAAAATTTCAAGCAGCAAGTACAAATCATAATCTGTAATGACCATGACCCGTCACAGCTCAGTGATGGAATGGGAACAGAGCAAGTGGGAAAAGAAATAAAAATGATGGACATGAATACGTTTCTAGTACTCTAATCGGACTTGACCCATCACTCCTGTCGACCTTTATATCCATATTCATAATCCTTTCTTGAGGAATGAGGATTCCTTGTTCCTCATTTCATGTTTCATAAACTTTCCTAAATAAGAAGTCTTATTAGTTTCCTTTTCTCAAGGGAGATTATGAATTTCTTTGAGGAGGAAGTGCAGTTTTCATAACCAAGCAAACCTTCAAATTTATTTTGTCATACAGTCTTTTTATTTTTTTACTTTTTAACTTAGATCTGTCGCATCGATAATTATTTTCGATAACTTTTTTTTCGTAAATACCATAAACTATGCTAAAAGCATTTTCTCCTTCGTATAATAAGCATTATGATGAATTCGACTGGGAGCACTGATGCATATTAAAGCTGTTGTACAATGAATTTAATTTTAGTATAAAAATAAAATGCAAATATCTCGAATTATGAAATACATATTTTACCTAATAGTGCAATAAAATGTATTCAGTATTTCAGTTAATCGATTTTTATATTTAGTTATAAATATATATTTACGTTATTTTATGTATGAATGGCGGTTTTAATGTGCATCAGTGCGCATTTAGCGTCCAATCGAATTCGCTATTAATTTTATTTTTGTTCATTATTGTTGCAAAATGCTTAATTACGATTTTATTTAATTAACAATGCCTTTTAAGCTTTATTATTTGTAATTCACGATATTAGTTTGCATATATTATATATTATGACATGCTGCCTTCAGTAGGTTACTAAAATCTCTAAAATATTCCTTTCTTCGGGAAGGCAGACTTAAGATTAATTTATGAAACTAGGGGTAGATACTATCAATCATGTAACTTTTCCCCTAGGGCGGAACGTGAAAAGTGAAAAGTTTCATGTGAACTCTATGATCATCTATGATTTCCAGGGATCATGTAACTTTCCTAACTATGAAAATATGAAATTCACTTTTTAGCCAAGGACCATGGTGGCGAAAAGGCGAAAATCTAGGAAATTGATAAATTATGATACTTCGGAACTGATATGTCTTATCCTCCGATTTATCTCAAGGCAGATGCCATTAATAATTGAAAAAGTAATGTTGCATTGACGAAAGAGAGGTTATATATATGTAACTATTATAATAATATATATTACAAAAACTATTATTACGTACATATATATTGGATACATATAATTATTAGGTGTACAACTTTGCATCCGCCATTTTCCTATAGATGGCTTTAGCGGTAAGTGGTGGTCGAAATAAATAGATCATAGACGTCATACAATAAATTTGGGCATCTGTCAACATAACCCCATAGAAACATTAGTCGACTTGTGTCTGCATCATAAAGTTATTCTCGATTGAAAATGTCAGTTTACGAGCCAAATTCTCGTCATTTGCGGGAGGTTTTAATTTTTTGCTTCAATATGAAGAAATCTGCGGCTGA
>Ga0157363_1007008_pt1 | contig 10647 bp, 6 predicted proteins | sample AttsexASBM1_FD_111477 | JGI IMG/M metagenome (GOLD analysis project Ga0157363, IMG submission 111477) | Fungus gardens microbial communities from leaf cutter ant in Ribeirão Preto, State of São Paulo, Brazil - Atta sexdens ASBM1 | ecosystem: Host-associated > Fungi > Mycelium > Unclassified ...
TACTTTAAAGAAATGTTAGATTTAAACTTTAATCCCCATAAAAAGAATTAAAAAAACAAATTTTGAATCGTAAATTTTCTACTATAATTTAAGTTATAGAAGAAAAAAAATTTGTATTTAATATTTAGATTGTATTTAATATGTAGATACATTTTGAATCATGAATTATTCTTTACTGTAATTTAAATTATATTAGAAAATTTGTGCTTTTAATTAATTTTTAGAAATTCATTTGTTGATTAAATTATTATTTTCCAATCTTATCGACATCATAAAACTTTGAAATAAAATAATAAAAAAAAATAAAACGATTGATGCGACAATTTTCCTTCTCGGAATATATTCTACACATGAAAATATACAAATTTATACAATTACAGAAAAATCGGAGTAGGTGGCCATACTCATTTATCTTGGTATTTTATATATTTTGAAAAATTTCTGAAAAACCCCTAAAATTTCAAGGCTGGCCTGGAATTTATTATACTTTTATTCTGGGAAAAAAAAAGAGCGTAAAGAAAAGAAGAAAAAATATAAAGAAAAATTGTGTTTGCAGGATATAAAGCTTGTTCTACAATGTGCTTTTTGTTTCTTGTTTCTTGCTTTTGTTATTTTTTATATCTTGTCTTTTTGCTTCTTATCCGATTTTTTGTTTTATATCGCCCGAGATAAAAGTTAACTTCGAAAGAAACGAGAAATACATAGCAAAAAATACAATTGTTGATAAAACGGTTGATAAAAAGGAGAAAAAACAAAAGATAAAAAACAAGAAATAGGAAACAAAGAGCACATTATAGAATAGGCTTAAGTTTTTTCTTAAAGATTCAATAAATCTTGGATTTAATGTCTAAAAAACAATATAATAGAAAAATCATAATTTATGTTGATGGAATGTTTGTTTGAATATTTATTTGAAGTTATAAATAATATTGTTTTAAATATATTAGCATTTTAATTTGTTCGTATGGAATCTTAACTTGAATACAAAGCATATAATATTGCGCGAATCGGTGAAAATCAATTAAATAATGAAAATTAATCAATGGATAAATCCTCAAAAAAACCAGGATTTTTATCTAAAATTGTCCTTAAATTGACTAGCCAGATATTCGCTGGACATCATGGCAATAAATTCTTTAATCACAATATAAAAAGGAAAGAGATACAAGCCAATAATAATTATATTTAATCAATAAACAAACGTTTCTACCTCTAACGAAGTTTAACATTTTCAATGTTAATTGTTGATTTTAATTTTAATTTGTGAAAAAATTATCCGCAACTGCAGTAACATTAAATTATTTGTCTATTTATGATATTCCAGTTAATTTAATTGTAATAGTCCAATTGATTGATTTGTGGAAATTGTAAAATTTACACAAAATGGTAGAAAATGGTAGTAAAATCCATTTTGATTGAATATGACCTTACATACATATTTATATTGAACATTTTTCGGTCAATTTTTATTTAATATTGTTTAAAAATTTAGATACCTATAAGGCTTGAAAATAAATATTTGGATTCTTCTGTTAATTTTCTATAAATAATTATCAATTATTATTTTATTTGAATATTTCTTTATATTGTAAATAAGTGTAAACTGTAAAAGCTGGCAAGAATATTGTTAAAAGAATATGAAAAATTAATCCTGCATATGTCTTTCAAGGAACAATCAAAATTTTAACAAAGTTTCCCTATATATTTTATTAACAAACAATATAATCTGAGTTTAAAAGCGTTTAGAATTTGAAATAGAGATAAAAAACAATAAAAGAGATTTTTTTGTCGATTTTGTACAACTGATTTATTAGAAGAAATATGATGTTAGTATAAATGATTCACATAACGTTGGTGAAAAACAGCGGTCCAGGCTTAAAATAGAAATATTTGATAAATTAGCAATATTATATTCTTACTAATATCTAAGAAAGAAAATTGTCCATATAGGAATGCAGAGGAGCCTTTCCCGTAGTAAAATGTACATACTGTAGGTCAGAATTCCAGCAAACCATGTAAGTGTAAAAACAAACCATTTTTGTTCTTATAAAAATTGTTAATAAAATGAAATAAATATTATTGTATTGTATTGCTTCATTTACTTCCACAGAAAGGGTAACACGAGCACTATATGTAAAAAATGTGAGCAAAATGTAAAATCCTATGGCAAGCCATCGGCTTGCGAATATTGCAATACCATTGCTGCGTTTATTGGTAGCAAATGCCAACGGTGTACAAATTCAGAAAAACGCTATGGACCACCGGTTACGTGCGAGCAATGCAAGCAGAAGTGTGCCTTTGATAGACAGGATGAAGATAAGAAGGTAACGCAAAGACAATATATTCCTGACTTTCAATATTCAAAAGAGACCATTTTTCTGTATTATATATATATATATATATATATATATATATATATATATATATATATATAAACCAGATTTTATCTGAAATTGAAATCTATTATCTTCTTCTTCTAATATCGTTTTTCTTTTTTTTTCTTATATGCGTTGAAACAACTCACTCCTACTCCTCTGAAAATACATACGACTACATATGAATACATTTTCTAAATCTCACATATGAATTACTGTATGTGCGATTACATTTTTATTTTTTAGATTTTAGAGTTTAATGCTCGAAGTATTCTTTAAATAATAAATATGTCCCATAAAAAGATTACATATAAGACAAAATATATGATAAATTTTTAGTGAGTTATATAAAATTTAGTGAGTTATAAAAATACATATATTTTTTCATAAAAAACTATGAAACAACACTTTGTGATCTGAATAATCTTCTTCTGAATAATCGATAGTAACTGTGTATCTTGATTTGCTACAATATTTTCCGAGTCCATATATTTGACTTCCTGTCACGACTTCTTTTCTTTTTTTAGAGAGCGAATAAGCATCAAGTATAATTTCTACAACTAAGACCTTGCTCTCTTGTTGGTACATGGTAATGAATTTACTCTATCGCAATGCTATTTAATCGGTTACGGTGATGTTTTGGTTTTTAGGTGGATGGCAAGTTGTTATGTTGGCTGTGTACACTGTCGTATAAACGAGCGTTGGCGAGGACAAAGCAATCAAATGCAGAAAGAAGAGCGCATATGAAATTGGCGCAACAGCGGGCTGCGAAGCACAAAGAACAAAAGTAATTATCCAAATTTGTCACAAGGTAACTCTGTGCTCGGTAGCTTTAATATTATGGGTACACCACAACTTTTCAGAACATGTTTCATGCGAAGTGTAATATTAAACACACGTTTTAAATTGTATTCGAATTAATTACATGTCTCACATTTTTCTTACAGACTAAAGGGCCACAATAAAAGACCACACAGAGTAGATGTAACAAAGCTGCCGCCACAGTCAGAAGGCGGAGATACAAATGGTCCTATTCCTGCGAAAGCAGCGCGGATGGCCGGCGTGCACGATCCTCACGATCCGAATAGTTCGGATCACGTGGTAGCGGTTACACAACTCAAAGAGAAGATAGCGAATCTTCAAAAACAAATCAGCATAAAAGAGAGCCAATTATTAGCAAAAGATAGACAAGTGAGTAGATTTTCCGGAAATTTTTTGATAAACGATAAAACAGACATATACATGACTGACATTTTGATTACAGATCACTGAACTCAAGGCAAAAAACTTTACGTCCGAAACGGAACTTCGCAATAAAATGAAAGCATCGGAGAAAGAGTATGAAACAAAAATTTCTAACATGCAGCACAAGATATCTAGTTTATTGAAAGAAGTAGCATCATTATCGAAAACGTCCAAGCGAGGTGATAGAGTGGCTGCTACCAAGACGGAAGCTGGGACCAACAGTGGGAGTGGAACAGACAGCCCTGTACCTTGATAAAGTAGGTATATTTGATTTCCATCGTCGTCTTCAGGATTCGCATTTTAATAACGTATTAAACAAAATCGTGATAGCGATTTACGAAATATATGAATGAAATTTCGTCATCTGATATCGTTTATAAATGAAAAGTTCCTTTTTTCCGTATTGTTTCCAGAGAATTGGTTAGCTGTGACAACATACTCAAATGATTGTACCCGTGTAAATCATGTGATTATGCATATAGTTAATTGTTTTCATTAACAAGGCAAAATTGTATTATTTTTCTAATTACTATAGGAATGTATATTATTCTCTCAATATCCAAGAAAGATCGTACTAGTATCTCCGTTTAGGGGAGATCGATTACGAATGTACAATTTATACATGATAATTTAAAGATACACTGTTAAAAATATGAAATTTCATATACTTTTAAGATAGACAAGTTGAATTTAATTTTATAACATTAAATTTCATCAATTACATTTTTTATATATTTCTAAAGTATATTTGTGTAAATGCTTATGAAATTTAATGTACTTTTCATAAAATTTTATTGTGGATTTGCTAAAATTTAATGCACATATTCATTAATTATTTAAATGTAATTTAATTTTCAGTTAAATCATTTCGATACTTTTCAAGTACTTTTTAACAAGTTTCTTTACATGTACTTCAATTCATAATGAAATTTCTAACAGTGTAGCTTTCTTCCTTTTTACTTTTTGGCGACTACCAGTTTTGTGCGATTTGTTCGTCGAAGGTATCGATTTTTATAGCAAAAGATTAGTGAAATTTAAATAATACAAATTAAATCTTTCTTTTTGCCATGAAGTAATGCAAATTTATTGTGGAAACTTTGAGGCAAATTCGGATTGATTGTAGACGTATGTGGAAACAATAAGTGACAGCTGTGGCATTTTATTATTTATGATGATAATGTAAATGATAACTGAATCAGGATACAATGATCTGTAGATCAATTTACAATAAAAGCTGAAAAACTTATTGTCCTATGGTTCCATATATCCAGTTGATGTCCATATTTTCGTCGTTCGTTATTTTTTCCCCCTCGTGTATGATCGTTATTGAATGTGATTTCTGTGTCACTTCAAGCATCGTTATAATGATATCGAATTTTATATAACAAGATATGTAGGTATGGTAGTGATATGTGCATATAAATATCCAACAGCCATATATTTATTCTTTATTTTAAGAAACAAATGCTAATTGAGCATTACCTATTCAATAATTATAATGATAATAAATGCGTAACAATTTCACTATATATATATATATATATATATATATATTTATATATGTATACGAAGTGTAAGGATAATTAACATTTAATTTATAGTCGTTTAAATACGTACGTACGAGCACGTGCACGCGTACGCGCGCGTGTGCGTGCACGGTACAGTTGGATCGTTATCGTTTAATTATTACGAGATGATAAGAACTAAATATTGCTTGTTTGTTTTCGAGGCGATTAATCGCTCTCGGTTGTCGCTTCCTCTCGTTATTTCACTACTTTCAGCGTATGTATTTACATGGTCTTCACCGTCTGCCTTTTTACGCGCCGTGCCGTGTGCTACTCCTTTTTCTCTCATTCTCGACGTCTCGTTATTAACTTTTCAAAATCCTAAGCGCTTAGGTTTCTCCTCTAGCTCCGTTTTAACTTCGTTATTTGTAATAGTGTTCTCAAAATACAGGCAAGGCGGGGAATCGAGACAGTGTACAGAATGACATTCATGAAGACAATCATGAAGAACGTCACCAGGAACCGCGACCGATATCACCAAAGGAATTTTCATTATTGCTTGCAATGCGATATTATTGTGTAACGAATAAAAATGTTTCCTAGGTTCTGCTTCGTTTTTCATCTCTTGTGCTTTCAGTGTCATTCTATAAGATGGGACGCCTTATAGACTGACATCGAGAACACGAACACAAATTTCTTATACAATATTCGAGGAGTTCCTGGAGCGTAATTTCTAACATACTAGCATACGTCACGTTGTACTTTTTCATTACTCGACATTCCATAGAATGCCTGCGAATCGTCCACATTGCCTGGTTATTAAAGGATATCAGCAAATCAGTGTAAAGGCCTTGTGAATCTACAATACATCGTTTGAGAGTCCAGTTTGAACGCTCGTTAAACTTATTACGGTATAATTGCCGGGAAGATCGAGGAAGGACTTTTCGTTCAACGGTGTCCGGCGGGCAGATAGTGAATAGTATGAGGGTAATAGGTAATTTTCGGAGTATGGAGAAACGAGGATCATCAGTTTCGTAAAGATCTCGCACGCGAGCACCGCGGTTTCGGCATAAGGGTGAATGGTGAATATGGGTGATCGCGTATTCCCGCAATGTCCTGAAAGGATTTAGCTAAAAACGGATTTCTTTGGATTCAAAATTGTTTAGCGTTGCAACGTCGGACGCGAGGGGGAGATTTTTGCGGAACCGAAGCCTCGAAGGATCTTGCGAAGGAAGCCGAAATTTAAAAACGATGATGTAACACACTCCTGCATTCTTGAAAAGAATCGCACATTCTCTCGCTTTCGCACTCTCTTTCACTCTCTTTCGCTCTTTTTCCCTTTCTCTCTCGCTTCGCACGGAATCGTATCGCGATGCACGTTACTCTTTAAAATCTCACAAACGCTCGATAGCCATGTATATATCAGTCTGCGATACGTCCTTTAGATTAATATCTTTACAGAACGACGACTCGGAGGTTTTTGATTTTGTTTTAAAAATTCTTATCGTTCGTTTAAAAATTCGTATCGTATTGTTAAAAAATTCTTTCGTCCCCGTATTTTGCGTCGACGAAAACCCTAGAGTCGTCCCTCAGTAAGAAGTGAATTGTTTCGCACCACGTACGGTAAGCTGCGCTTAGAATTAACTCGTTCGATCTAGCTTAGCATTAATGGAAGTTATGAACTCGCTGAATTTGGATAAAATTAATTGGAAGCTGCGACAAAGAAGAATAGCATTTTCGACGATTTTCATTAATTCTAACTTTTACTTTCTGTGCTATGTATAGGAAGCACAATGTGATCGAAGAATTGATTCGCATACGCAATATTTTATTTGATAATCGTTGTCGCGAAAATTTTATTCGACTTCGAAATACATATTTTTCTTAAGAAACGTCGTAATTGCACTAGTATTTTTTTCAAGACATTTTTGACTAGATTTACTATCATAATTTCTGATTTATTACAGACAATTGTCCTCCCCATCTTCAAATTTTGATCATTTAAAGCTACAAATATCTTCATCGAAACGTACGATGAAAATATAAAGAAATATTTTTTTTTGCGATCAAAACTTATGATTTATACAAAATATATTTTTCTTTAAATTAATGGATGTTAAAGAAAGATTCAGCACAGCTGAAATAAATATAAACATGCTAGAAGCACGGATGCTAATAAAGACAGTAACATTATAAATATATATATAATATAATATTTATCGAGAACCGAAAAAATATGCAAATAATAAGTGCGATTAAAAATTTTTTCAGTGCACGATTCACATATACTATAACTTTTATCGCGATTAAAATCCAAGAAGAGCAAAGTCTCGTTATCATAATTGACACTATGATTCACTATAAGAAATTCTCATACATAAAATTTTGATAAATATTAATGATCTCGTTATCGTAAATCTAGAATTTCTTAGAAATGCTAAAAGAAAAGAACACTTTTAAAGTGCTAACAAAGTTGTGTGCTGAGCGTATTTAAAATACGCGTCGCACGAGTATAATAGAAGCGCGAAGAAGCGCACGTCGATAGTTTCAACGTCTTTTTACACACGCATAATAAATTAATATCATTAATGAAATCTCTAATATAAAATTTACTTTGCAAAAGTTAACGTAAAGCGCAGTCTACCGTCCGCCAACCGATGACGACGATATGCACGCATGTATACGCGTATACACGCAAGTACACATACGCATATACATGTGTACACACGGATGTATATACACATATATAGGTATATATATTTATATGTATAAAGGTATTCATAAATTAGAGCTCCTTATATTACTTCTTTTTAAATTATCGAATAAGAAATAATAATATTAATATATATACAGGTACAGGTCTCGTATAGTTGCAGTCGTGTCGTCACTAATTGTTCGAGTCTTCTTGTTGTTGCTCCTTGTTATTGAGCATTCGCTATTACGCGAATGTTAATTATGACGGGTGCCGACAAAATCCGCCATTTTACACACGGGCCTACAATTTTAGCACGTCGAAGACCGCACAGAATTTCGTTTTAAAATTTATATACATTTAAAGTAATACATTTAAAGTTAGTTTTTGCAATTAACGCCATGATCATTGCGAGCTGAAAGTATACATGTAGTAAAATCTTGCTAAATTTAACAGTTAAAAAAAAATTAAGAATCATTTTTTAGAATCTGAATAAACCTGAAGTGTTTTCCAATGGATTTTTGTTCGCCGAAAACGAATCCAGCTGCGGATTGGCCTAACACGTCAAGTTTCCAAGAAAATTAAGATTAAATGTGTCAAAATTAGCATTTTTAACTATATTTTTGCGATCAAAGTAAATTTTTTTTCTTTCTATCTTTTATCTATTCAAGTCATTGAAAATTCATTGTATCATTATGGTGTGTCTTCGACGTGCAATTGCAAAATGCATCGTGGGAGAATAATTGAGAAACCCGATTTTGGTACTGTTGCTTATGCGACTGTTCTTCCTTTCTCCTGAAATGGCAGTATTACGATCTTATCAAGCAATTAAATCTAATTATTTCAAACACCATTCTCCCTTTCGTTGATAACGCTACGATAGAAAAAATATAGAAACGAGTATTTACAAGGATAATTTACAAGGAAGGAACTTTATGCGTGTTTCTAGACAGAACTTCGTCAGCTTTTCTAGAAAAAAATCCATCTTTTCTTTTTCATCTTCGATATTAAAACAACAAAGTTCAAAGTGTCCGCTAAAAAGTAAGCGGTTATTGATTAATCGATTAAACTTCTATTGTACAATTAACGATGATCGATCATTTTATGGATTAATTAATAATTTCTCATTATTTTCAGAAATTATTCATTAATCGTCTTAAATTTTGATGAAATATGATTGAAGAAAAATTAATAATTGAAATAAATAATAAATAATTGAAGTCTAGAATATTTTTTTTATTTCTAATATCATTCAAGTTTAGCTTCCACAGTTATTATAATACAATTCAACATCGAAATTATAATGATTAATAATAAAAATAATGAAAAACAAAATAAATAAAATTTTTAAATATAATTTTGTCATATTATTTTAGTATTATGTATTTTTGATTTTCAAAATATATAATTATAGAAAAAGAATTTAATTCTCAAATTAGATTAAAGAAAATATTAATAGAAATCTATTTTTATTAATAGAAAATTATTTTATCATTTTAAAAATCCATTATAATATTTCATCGAAATTAAGAAGAAGAGCTTGCGAAGATTTCTTGTGCGACACTATTTGCAAAAGCTCTGTTCTTTACTGCCATTCCAGAAAAGGAAAGCTCCCATGTCCATTCTTTTTTCTGTCGCGAGCAACTCTCTTATCTTTCCACAATTGCATTTTGCGTTCGAGCAGAAGGGGGCTCATACCCCATCATGTGACTTATATATTTATATAACATTGTAATGTACTTATGTACACTCGATAATGTGTGGTTGGGACGTTTCTATGACGCTCGGCCGACCCACGGAATTTTCCAAGTTGTGAAGGGACGTGGAGTGCGGGCCATGTGTCGATCCATGCCTGTCGTAATTATCAATGTGCTCCAATTCGCATTCCTTGGGCATATTTCCTGCAAGGATTATTGCTCATCCAGTGTTATCCTTATTTCCTTATCTAATGCCTAGCGCATTTATTCTGTACTTTTGAATAATCGATCAATTCTTTCCGAGATTCTAAATATATCGACAAATTTGCCGATTAATAATATCTTTTGAACGTTTTAATGAATTTTACGATTATTTTAGCAACGAAAGATAAATAGTTCCTTTATTTTGATTTATCGAGAATTCATACTTACCAACATTCATATCAGGGCCATACTCGTAATACGTCGGCGAACCCACGGCCGCGGCAAGCGCGAGCTCGTCCTCGATATTATTTGGTCTGCAGCTCGTTGTCTTCCAGTGAGTTCTGAGGCCGCTCGCGCTAATGTATTTTTTATCGCAACCTTGGCAGGTGTATGGTCGTTCGTTTGTGTGTAACCTCTTGTGCAGTTTCAAATGAACAAATTGGGTGAACTTGGCGGGGCAAAGGTCGCAGGCGTATGGCTTTTGACCAGAGTGCAGTCTAAGGTGGGTCTTTAGATTCGAAGTCGAGCTGAACCTCTTTTTGCATATCTCGCATTGGTGCGGCTTTTCACCTGAGGACAGTCGTATTTGATAAAAATGTGCATATATTATTTAACATAAAATATTTGACAGTAGATAATATCTTAATCAAATTCTTGATAAGCAAGTTGTATCTATCATGACAATTATTATCTCCTTTGTATTTAGGAAATGTTGCATTTGGACGTAAAGAAAAGAATCGAGAATCCTTTTTATGTATGTATTAATTAGTTGTCCAATTATAACGTTATATGACATTACGATTCGCAGTATAATGTCTGTTAGATTTTTGCACACGAAGGATGTACGAAAAAAAAAAAAAAAATGAAAAGAAGTTATTTAAAACGATTAAAAAGAAATATATAAATTTTTAAATAAAATCTTAAATAAA
>Ga0157363_1007009_pt1 | contig 10645 bp, 7 predicted proteins | sample AttsexASBM1_FD_111477 | JGI IMG/M metagenome (GOLD analysis project Ga0157363, IMG submission 111477) | Fungus gardens microbial communities from leaf cutter ant in Ribeirão Preto, State of São Paulo, Brazil - Atta sexdens ASBM1 | ecosystem: Host-associated > Fungi > Mycelium > Unclassified ...
CGTTGTATACGGATTGACATTTTTCTTTAAAATGAAATTTTCTTTAATTATCAAAGGAATAAATTTATCAATAATTTATCTTTAAATATTATTGCATGTCCGTTGTAATGTTATACAGGAGTTAATTATAACATTTTTGGCTATAAAATGCGTAGAAAAATGTAAATAAGCAATAGAATTCTAGTAAATATAGAATTAGGAGGCACCATATAAAGAGCGCTTTTCTGATAAATGAACAATTGTCGAATAGCCATACTATAAGATACTTTTTACATTTTGTAAAGTAAATCTATAAATTACCATACCATATCTCAATAGATTTACTTTATCAGTGAATATTTTTTGTCTTAGTGTTAACAACATTTACTTTACTGCGCGATAAAAAATATAAGTATATAATCTTGAGAATGGTTTGTGCGTATCAGTTTCAAGAATGATTTATTTTACTGAGAAATAATAATCATTAATTATTTGAATGAATATACTATAATGTACTTTTTACCTCTGATATTTTTACTTTCAAGCAAGTAAAATTTGTCGTAAATTTGTTACAAATAGCCAGAATATTTTCACTAGTTTTGTATTGTTGTAAAAATTACTCAACTATTTTTCTACACATAGAATCTTTTGATTATCAAGGCAATTTATTAATAATTTACTTTTAAATATTATTACGCATCCATTATTAAGATCCGTTGACAATTTTTCGCTTTAAAAAATATTGAGCCTTTTATAGTGGGAATTTATCAATAATTTATTTTTAAACATTACGATATTTAATTTTAAGCAACTACGTATTAGAATAAATTGCTAGCATACAACATATACTAATAGAAACTTGTGGAAAGAGAAAGAGATATACGGTTTATATATATGCGTGTGCGTGAATGGGCGTATATGCTAATAGAGAACATACGCGTTACAGGCCGTAATTAGCTACCGTTCAGCAAATGTTCCTGCGGCAATTGTTTGAAAGCAACAGACGTACCACATTATGATAAATCTAAGTAAAGTAACGGCAACTAAGCCACACACAGAGAAAGAGAGTGGAGAGCAAAATAAGTTCCTCTTATTAATACGAAAATTATTTCCCATTCATCGCATGAAAAAAAAAGGGTTAATTCATGATTCTCAGCGCAAATTTCTGTCCGTATCCGTTTATGAAATCGTTTTGTCTGCGGTATCTTTGCTACCTTTTGTCATGGAAATTTTATGGCGGAGAGAATAATTGTCGGAACGATTTATTGAGATGCGTGGGAAACGCGAGTTTTCAATCCTGCCGAAGAAGCGCAAGAGATCAGCTCGAGCGGAGAACCAAGGAGCCTCGGGCCACGGAGACGCTTAACGAGCGACGTCAAATTTTTTTCTACAGCTCGACGCAATTAGACTCTGTCCCGTTTGCCGAAGGGACGCGCGAAGAGTAATGACGGCGCGCTAAATTGCCGGTCGTGGATCAGAGTCGATCGTCCGGTCGACGTGAACGCATACTAATGTAAGGGCGACGAATATTTCGCGATTCTTCTTCATGTCATCGCACATTTCCATTTGCATTTCTTTTTCGTAACATGTAAAAGATGATCGAATAAGTTTTAATGGGGTCTGATACGTTATAATGAAATAATGAGAGTTTGCTTTTAAAAATTTGAATTGAATTAACTGAACTTGATTAATTGAACAGATTCAAACATTAAAACTATTTTTCTTTTATCTGCACGAATTTTGCATATGTTACAAGAACAACCTAAAATATTAAAAATATTCTCTTATTTTATTATTGACTTAGTTACATTGTTTTTAATTTTAATCCGCATTGCAAAAATCAATAATTTTTTTCGAGTGAATTTAAATATTATAGCTAAAACTAAAACAAATATTAAAATACGGTAATTAGTGTATGTCCCGGACTCTGTTCTTTCAAAAAAAAAAAAAGTTGAATGTTTTTCTTTCAAAGAATAAAGCACGTTCCGGCTCCATAGAGTCCGGCCGCTTGATTTAACTACCTGCGTCGCTTGACTAGTTATAAGTAATTTCATCATAAAACCTCGACATTAGCCAGCGCTTTAAAAGCTGAAACACTCCTGTTCTCAAGGCAGTGGATTATATCGGACGTCTGACTGCCGTTTATATTGTCGCGACGTTAGTAGTCGCATAATTGTTTCATGATTCATTCAGGAAAGCGATAGTAAAGACATGCATATCTATCTGGTTACCGTAATTATTTAATGACCGGGGGTCCTATGAGAGTATCATTGTAATTGTGATTTTAGCCTTGGGTGATATAACATTAATTATATCAATCTGGCCGATATTCATCCGCAGAATATATCTCGTTACTTTCCTTGTCGTATTTTCCTTATCGTCTTTGTATTTTTATTTATTGTATAGAGACGCGTAGATTGTATCACTGAGAGAAAAAAATGAAAAAATTTTTCTTTTATTTTCTATCAGTTAATCAGTTAACGTCCGTCGTTTATCAGAAGAATTGATTAAAATTCGAGCGTTTACTTAATTTAAGACACGAATATTGAGTGGAATAAAATAAAAAGTTAAAAATAAGTTAAAAATGTTTCATTTTAATTTGTGAAATTATTATGATTGCGTTGCGAATCCGACAGTAATCAGCCGCGTAATTTAAAGAACTGGAAAAGTGTATTTTAAAAAATGTATATAAAAATATGTATATAAAATATGTATATAAAAATATTATTAGATTAAGATCTGTAGCGACCGTTTATAAGATCTTTTACCTTTATTATTTGATTTATTCATATAACGGTCTAAATGAACTTATTAAATATGTTTAAAGATATTTTCTTTTAAAAGGATGATTGATTCAGTTTTCCAACGTAATTCACGTCTAAAATGATATGGCTGAAAAGATAGCAACATGCACTTATGATGAAAAGGTCTTGAATTACGATTTGCGCGTGATGGAAATAAGAAAAGGCGAGTGAATAGAAAATACAATAGATACAATTGTCGAGTAACAAGCAGAGAAACGATTTTAATGATCATTTTATTGCATGACCGGCCTCAGGTCACCTTTTAGTTCCGTGGGTGGAAATTGATGTGGCTTTATGCTACTTCGATCGTTCCGATAGAGTAAGATGTTTAGATTCACACCTGCATCAGGCACACGAGCTATATCTTATCCGAATTTTTAAACTTACGGCGAACAATAAGCATATCGTGACTTACCTCTTACCGTAAAAACGGAAATGGGTGCGAATACATATCAGTGAGAAATCAGATCTTTAATTCGTGCAAAAATCTCCCAGTTTTCTGGCGAGGTAAAATATCATGTGAAAATTTATTGGAATAAAGTGAAATATACAATGTATGCAAATAATTTCCGACTTTGCCAAAGAAAGTGTAATCACATTATCCTCTATTTAAATCATCTCATATCTTGTCAAACTCGTTTCGTCAATCGAACGATAATATAATACATAATAAATTATCTCTTTAATCGAGTACGAATTAATGTTATCTATAATTGGAGGTTCAGAAAAGAGAAGCTATAACGCAGCAATAATGTAAACCTCAGTGATTACGAATTAACGAGCACTTATTTTGTTCTTCGGTACACTCTTTTCTTCTCCCTTCCCCCCCCCTTCCCTCTCTCTCTCTCTCGCCAAAGTATCCAGGAACGAGTCGTTCAAGTGTATACGAAGTAACTCGCGCCATAAATTCCCGTCACGTACGCGGATCCGGCCGGGAAGTTTTCCGACGCATCGACGGGCGCTTGATTTCCTGCCGATTCCCCGATCCATCCTTGTGCTCGATCCAGGCGGGCAGGGGTCAGCCGACGTGTGTGTGTGTATGCCACGAAAGACGATGGCTGCTGCAGGCACGTCCGCGCGGGACCTACTAAAAAGAATATAGCCGCGCTACGCTCTCTCTCGTCTCGGTGAGGAGCAATAAGATAAAATGGCGCGGCCGGCCAGGCTTGTTAATTGCAGTTTAGTGTTCTTGCTCGTAATTAGGTGCATTCGTGCACCTGGGCAGAGACCGACAAGACTTCGAGCCCAGCGAGCGAGCGAGCGTGGCCAGGCTCACATGGCTCCTCTCTGCTCCCGAGATAATTACCACATCGGCATCGGCCGTCATATGTTCCTTACCAGAGACGATCTTCCGGCTACCTGCATCGCGCTGCATCGCGCCGGCTGCACTTCGCGCCGCTCGAGTATGTATGCGTGAGAGCACTAGCGCGCGGAACGCGCTTCTACGAGCGCTCGGTGGTACGTACGTCCCGGGGCACGACAGAACGATCGGCGCGGATGTTCTCACGGAACACGCAACTTGGAAACGCGCGAGTCGTTGAGCTGCACCACCACCTCCCGGCGTGCTCCGTCACATAACGCGGAATCGAAGCGAGTCGCGCAATAAACCCGAGCACGCTCACTGAGAGAAAGGATTTTGTTAATTTAACAAACCACCTGTGATCGATAAATACGTGACAACAAATTTTGTTGTTGTATTTGTTGTTAGTCTGCTATACCAACCAATTATTAGTAAACTATATACAAGCAAACTATATAGAATCTAACCTATCTTTTGGACTTTAGACTCGTTTACATAGAATTCATAGATGATCGTGGAGTCTTAAGTCGTAGGAAACTGACCAAGTACAGTGAAATGTAGGGAGAATACTTGATTAGATTTGGTTAATTTCTTACGATTTGGCATCCTGCAATCATCTACAATTTATATACATATATAAATATATATATATAAATATATATATATATATATATATACATATATATATGAGTCTCTTATTTGCTAGCAATACTACGGATTATTTGTTACATTGACGAATTAATTTGCAATCGTAACAAATCGATTGGTTTTTTAACAAATATTACATTTGCTTTCCCTTGATTTGTTCCTATAACGAAATCATTTCTCTCAGTGCTTTATTAAATCCTTCGATACGATGTACCCGGGCAGCGGATAATAATTGCATAAAAACACGATGGGCTCAGCCAGAGCCTTAGGATCTACTTCGACAGACTTCGTAAGGAAATCCAATTCCTTATTTTTTAAAATATTTATTAATTATCGCAAACAATAGCACACAATGTCTTTGTTCGCTGTTATGCATCATGTGAGCATCCAACCGTTAAGAAATCGAGACGCAATAAGCAAACCGATTCATTCTTAATAGCGATCCTAACGTGAAACCTATTCGCGACTTCTTCCTTGTGAGTCTTGACATTTTACGAATTAATAAATACTGAATACCAATTGCAACTACAGTTTCCCAGGCGTAACGTTGTAGTGTGCGTGATGTCTACAGACTTTGCGCAAGTGTGACGAACGAGAGAAGCCGTGGCTCACGGAATCGAATCGTTTCCACGTAACTTGTGTGAAAATTGCGTATCGCATATAGTATCTATAACATTTATTTTTATAAAACCATACTAAGAGATAAAATAAATATCGAGATTAAGATCGCGTCGATGATCTCTGAGTCATAGAATTATAACGCGTACAGCTGCACATAGGTGTGTCCTGCCGATGATTAAACCGCAGCAGCTATAACGCGGATTATTTCCTAAGTCCTGTTGCTTCGTCATAAAACGACGAAGAATCATTTCTCTCTTTGCGAAAGTTTACGTTTCTCTTGCACCCAACAGTCATTTCGTTTATTTATAGATCTATTACATTTTATATCGACAATTGACGACTTGCAGAGATTTATTTATTTATTCAATTTATAGTCACATATGTTTATTAATCATCTATATACATGCTTTTTCTTTCAACGAGTTGCACTTCTTGCATCTGATTGAAACAGATAGTATTTTATGAACATTATGAAGAGGGAAGAGATTGTCAACGATAGAATTTATTATGTCTTCGTAAAAAGGGTTAGAAGAAATTACTCAGTTCGGCCTCTGAAAACACGAAAACGCATCTGCCTGTAAAAGCGGAGATGTATACAGATAGACGTAATTATGCGAGCACAAGGAATAAAGGGCTCCTCCTGTTGTTTTAATAAATGCAAAACTCATTTTGAATATTCATGTGGATGATTCCTTTTGTCGTTGCAACCTCCCTCGCTACTTCTTCTCCTGTGTATTTAGAAAATGAGGATCGAATTGCGGAAAATGTACCATTGATCGTAAGAAAATTTTTTTTGAAAGAGCATGAGAGAGAGAGAGAGAGAGAGAGAATTTTACAAAATATAATAGCGAGAATTGCTTTTGAAGTAATATGTTCTATCGACAACAAATGATTTTTCCATTTTCACGCGTATTAAAAGTACATAAATTTAATTTTTAACAATTACTTATTGAATTAAAGTCATTGAATACACGCTTATTTTTATTATTATTATTAATAATTATTAATCGTAATCAATGGGTATTTAATTTTGTGATTTCAAGCTTGATATATTGGAGATGTTAATTACTCATTCGATTTTCCATCATTGACTTTTCAGTCGTGACTAGATATACGCCGAAAGTATTTTACGAGTCTTTCTTCCTTCGGTACCGCGTGTTTGCGAAAGTATTTACCATGCTTGTGCTCGGAGTCGTCTCCAGGAACGACGAGGCTGCCGCCACCGCAATTAACACCTGGCCGGTCGTTAACGTGTCTCGGGCTCCCGGACTTTGCCTTTTCGGCCATGTTTTCCTTCGTTCTCTTTCTTTTTTCTTTTTCCTTTTTTCTGCTTTTCGTTTGGAAATTCCTGCCCGAAACCAACATCACGGAAACGACCAAGGGCTCCTTTATTGTTGCGACCGCCCGGTTGTTTGATGAGACCAGTAGCTGACTCGCTAAACGAACTCCTGTTTGTCCAGCGTTTTTCGATTTTTCTAACGCTACGCTGTCGACGGCGCATCGCGTTTTGTCTCGACACATTTCGGTGTCATTCTCTGATCCATTATCACGCTATGTGTCAGTAGTCTATTATTCTGCGATGTTTGTCAAAACAATTAACTACGCCTAAGAAAGAATCTTTTTAAAAGACTGCTAGGTGAAACGGTGCACATTCTAATAGATGATTTTGTAATAGTTCAGATTCTATTTCGTATGACAATTGCATTCGTATTATAAGAAATAGGAAAGAATTTTAGGAAATAATCACGACGATGCTCTTAAATAGCTTAACGGAAATGAGTTGTCAAGAAAATAATTCGTCGCAATAAGTTTCGGATCGAGCGAATGATCTAAATTGCGGACGTTATTATTATTTCGCGTCATTTTTTATCGAGCAAACAACGAGGCGCGCCATTCTCAAGCAAGTTTTAACAGTTTAAACCCCTCGTCTCTCCGCGCGTACATCGCATCCGCCGACGATGGCGGTAAGCGTTAGCAGTGGCTGCGTTTTCGAGCTGCATTAAATGCCGTTCCGCGTTGGGCGGACGTTCTTAATTTCTTATTGTGTATTAACATGCTACACGTGTGCTCACGCGAACGAGGCAGAGAGGCAGTATCGCGCTTCGGAGTTTTGTTTTTGCCCGCTGGGAGGACCCGTGTGGGAGACGGCAGCTGTGCATTTCAGATAATACGATCCCGCGTACACACCACCTGCACTCGCGATGTGTGCATTACGCTCGGTCACGTTACCGATAAGGACGAATGTAGGCGCCATGGGGTACACACGATCTGTCCCCCTTGCAAGATTTTCCTACCAAGTCGCTATCCGAGCACGTACCAATTAATCCATGCACTCGGAGAAATGTTTTGTATGATATGTAATTTACACAGATTTTTTTTCTATTTTATATTATAATTAAAACAATCATATTTTTCATTGGGACAACTTGAAATTTTTTATTTAAAAAGTAAAAAAGTTCTTGTAAGTCACACATCACGCAAAACATCTCTCTCAGAGTGGATATTGTTATTTGCGTGTTGCAAGTATAGTATATAATTATTCTTATAATATATCTTTGGAAAGCTTCGTGTAAGTAGAACGCATCGAGCGTGGAAATTGGGTTCAAGATAGCGATTAGAATTATTTTATCTTTTTTTTTTTTCCGTCACATTTGATGCCGGCAAAGCAACGCTCAGTGCGAGGCAGACGAGAGAATTTAAGAATTCAGAAACCAAATTATACGTTAGATACGTTGTTTCAAAATCGTTGTTCTACCTTGGCGCGTCCTCTCTCGCACATAAAGACGGTCGTCGTGTCGCGGCCGCGGGGCAAATGGCGATGCGCGGGATATGGCGATGCATGCCGGGATAAATGACAGGAGGAAGGAAGAGGTGAGCGAAAAGGGTCTCGGCACGATGAACGAGAAAGAGAATGAGGGGAGGGGGAGGGGGGGGGAGGGGGAGACGGAAGGATTGGCGGAGTAGGCCTGCGGTAGTGTGGGAGGACGCGCCAGATTGCGGACCTGTCATTCCATCGTACGAGGCGTGAAAGGAGAAGCGTTTGCACCCATGCAAATTTCGCCATTGGGTCCGACGACCACTACCATGTAGCCGGTCATCAGGCCTCGTTCTCTCGCGGCAGACTTACTACCTTCGAACGGTATCGCGCGATGCGGGTGTTCGCGTATCGCAAAGACTGGATATGCATCGTAAGATGCCACACCGCGCGGTGCGTGTGTGTACGGCTAGACCATTCAAAAATCAAAGTCGTATTGTGTGAGCGGTGATTGGCCCCGCAGCGAAACGTTACTCGTCCGCCGATCCGGTGACCATCTTATTCTTTATTAAAGACATTCCATTCGTTGACCGATGCTGCACCTTATTACCGCTATTCCGTTCTTTGATCTGTTCTGTGCATTGAAGTCCTGAATTTATAAAGCGCTTCTTAAAAATGATACAACGTAGTGACGCATACTGATTTTCTTTTCTTTTTCTTCTCTTAGCATTCTTTTACTTCTCTCTCTCTCTCTCTCTCTCTCTCTCTCTATACCTCTCATTCTTTCTTTTCTGCCTTCATATTCTTTTTCTATTTTTCTACGCAATTCATATAGACGTTACAGTCAATTGATAACATTTACTTTAAATTCAATTGCAATGAACTCTGTGGTGATACATTGTATTCAGTATTCATACCGTTGTACTCGCAAATAATGACACAATGCCCAACGATTATTCATCGCTTTGATTGTGCATTGAGTTTGCGCTAATCGATTAACGCATGTCCCGACAGTTTCGAGCCTTCCCGCATGACGTTCCTTCGCGTCAATGTTTCTGAAAGAGTTGTGTCGGCTACTCAACACGCACATGACACGCACACGTATGCAGCGCGAGAAAGGAGAATCACACGCGCGAGCGAGAGAGAGAAAATCAAAGAGAGAATTGGCTGGGCACGGCTTTACGCTTCATTAGGATCATTGAAGCCCGATCGCGCAATTAGCGACGATCGTCTATTAATTAATCCCGCAATTAACGCTGATGACGCGCTCCCGTGTCCACGCGCATTCTCAAGTAATTAGTCGCGCGGAATTTTACGAGCACCCGCGCATTCTCTCTCTCTCTTTTTCTCCATCCACTATTGCATCTCCATCTCTTCCCTTTTCCACGCCGTGTAGTTCTCGAATGATTATTGTATCTTTCACTTAGCCACGTTGCTCCGTCGCAAATTAAATTCGTCAACGACTTCAGCCCGGAATCTGGCGTCCTTGTGTCGTCGTTGATGCAGCATCATATGAACAGCCGATGCTACATCGATGCATCGTCATTGTCCCCGTCGTAAAGACGGCCGGTTTATCGGTCGGACCGACCGTTCGATTACTCGTTCGTTTAATAGCAATTACCCTCGAGCATGGAGATTCGCCGTGCTCTTTTTTTTTCCTCTCCATTGCGCGCGAGAAAACGTGCTTGCACGAAGAAGAGCCGGATGAAGGAGCTTCAGGACGTACGTCATTGTTTATCTGCTTGTTGTAATTTTTATATCAATCTAAGATACTTCTAAGTCGCGGAATGACAAGTTGTAGGACCGTATTTGGACACAGCGATTTGGCATGCTCTTTTCTTCCATCAAGAAGTAAAATATGCGCTTTACGAGAAAAGACGCGGAACGGAGATTGCTTTTTTGTGTGACAATATTTACATCAGGTTCTTTCTGAACCGAGTCATGAAATTAATATAAAAGAGGAGTAGAAGTTACACGCTATGCATGGTGAATCATCAATGGCGGCTGACATTCGCCTTTTATTACAACTTTATATCTTTTTTGTATTTTTTTCCTGGAGAATTAATGCAACGCCCCAACATCGAAGATGCACATCCGGGCATCGTTGACCCAATTATATGCTCCGACAGCGTAGCCACTCTTCTCTCGATCTGATATTGTCGAGGAGCGAAGCCTCGATGCCGTTTTGCGTTCCCTCCTGATGGTTCTACGTATATCGTTTGTAATTACATACTTTACGGGGTGGCGCCAATTACGATGCCGCGGAAATAACGTCACGGTATTTATTATCTTTAGTATCATCGTCGTTATTTTATGGATATCGAGATTAATACAGATTACGGGTGCTTCAGCAGTGGATGCAGCATACGCTCGATTGCAATTACACGACAATATTTTCACCACCGCTTTCACAGAAATTATATTTTCTTCGTTTACACAATCATAAAATTCACATGCACATGCACATTATTATGAAATCTAATAATCATGAATTGAATAATAATACTCGTTATTCTTTTTGGTCGAGTATATTCTGTA
>Ga0157363_1007010_pt1 | contig 10644 bp, 2 predicted proteins | sample AttsexASBM1_FD_111477 | JGI IMG/M metagenome (GOLD analysis project Ga0157363, IMG submission 111477) | Fungus gardens microbial communities from leaf cutter ant in Ribeirão Preto, State of São Paulo, Brazil - Atta sexdens ASBM1 | ecosystem: Host-associated > Fungi > Mycelium > Unclassified ...
AGAGAGAGAGAGAGAGAGAGAGAGACATAAATCGACGTGATGGGATGAAGCAAAAAATCATGCCAAGTACACGCGCGTGCGTGCGTGTGCGCGCACAAATATCCTCAATAAGGAGAGACCGTCCGGAGGTCGCGCCTTTCTCTTTCGGCAATTTTTGGGGGAGGGATATTGTTTATCGTTCGCCCTCGCCTCATTCTCGTCACCGGTGTCATCCGGTAAAAACCGGCGGGAAGCGGGTGAGACTCCCGCGAAAAGGGAGTGAATGACTTTCGCAACACGGTCGAACACAAATGGTCCTCGGATGACGTATTGCGTGGTGGGGGCAGCTTTCTCAATGATGAAGCGGGGGGGGGGGTACTATCCCGCGCTCGCGCTCTACCCTCCTCGCGACTTGGCGGCGGTCGCCATGGCGAATTCATTGTCACCCCGGATTCTATCTGGGCGCCTCTATTTCCGTCTAACGTCCAACGAATCGGATGTCAGGAGGCACTGCCCACGCGGCGCGTTTATAGGATCGATAAAATGCCTCCTCCTGAATTTCGGATTACCTGGCTTTCGTGTATCTCGAACCGTACGTCGAGTTTGAATCTCGCCACGCTCATGTGCGACAGATAAGAAAAGAAATCCGCGCGATCCGACGTCGTCTATCAATGATAAGGCTCGCGACGAGAGACGTGTACTTATAATTGCGTTTCTTTCTGGCTTCTGAAAAGCCGGGCATCATCGCTGAATGAAATTCGATGCTCGCAGCATCCCGCGTTTTGGCGTGCGAAGAGGAACGCCCACCCCTCTCTCATTGAATGAACCCTTCCTCCCCTTTTTTATCGATTTTCAAGACCCAGCGTCGCGCGCGCGATGGAAGGAAAAAAAAGAGGGAAAGAGACAGAGAAATTTCCCTCTTTTTTTTTCGATCCACTTCCACTTTATGAGAGACGTTATGCAGAAACCTGTTCGTTTCGCCTTCGCGATATCGTGCGTACATACATACTGTAGGACGAAGAGAATTGCCATATCCGGCAGCAGCGGGACTATTTGGCTACGCGATGCCACGATATGACGCGATATGACGCGATGCTATACTCCTGTTGCACGACTTGCACGTGAGGCACAGCAGTGAGCCGCGTAATCGCGAGCCGCTATCGATAGTACGAAGGTAATTCAAGACTCGAGCCCGCGCGAATTCGAAAAGCGCGCGAGTGAGAAGGAAACTTCTCTCTCTCCTCGACTCGACGCGTCTTCGTAGGTGGAGCCAGCGATCGCTTCCTTGCCTCGATGGATCACATTCGCTCCGCTGTCTTGAGTTATATTTCTATCTCGATGCGATAAGAAAGAGAGAGAGAGAGAGAGAGAGAGAGAGAGAGAGAGACATTGTAGATATCGATATATTTACTAAGCGCTTTAGAATTTTTTTCAAACATTAAAAATAATATATAACTTAAAAAAAATAATGAAAATATAAAAAATATTAAGAAACACATTCAAAAAAATGATAAAGAACAGAAAACATTAAAAATAAGAAAAACAAATAATAGAAAAAGATAGAAAAAATTTAAACCATAATATAATAGAAAAAATAGATTATATAAAAAATAATATAACACAAATTAATTAGAATTTGTAATTGAGAAATACAAACTACATTAAGAGAGATCGAGAGGGAGAGAGAGAGAGACTAATTTGTATGCATAATTAATGAATTTTATGATATAGGGAAAAAACGATTTTGTTGCAGTATCTAAAATTTAGCTAAATCTGAAAATAATTTTATTAGGCCATAAAAATAATTACGTTAGAATATCAAGTAAGATGAGATGCTAACTTTTTAATATTCTAGCAGTTTGAGCATTCTACATAATTATTTTAATGGTCCAAATCAAATTATTTTCAAATCTAACTAAATTTTTTATATTTTAGCAAAACTGTTCTTTCCTTATAGCTGAAATAGCAAAAGATGGCTTTGATGATATTGACTAATGATAACGATAACGTAAAAAAATATTTTAAAGCTTCTCTAAAAGTCATTTAAAATACGCAAAGATTTATCAAAGATGATAAGAAGAAAACATCAAAAGTAAATATGCATGATCTTAAAAAGACTTTATCTTGTGCATTGACGACTCCAATATCGAATATGATATTAGACTTCAAAAGATAAAATTAATAAATATTCATTTCGCAATAAATATCACCGCGCTGCATTGTCGAGAGAGAGAATCGGAAATTCCATAATGTAAACAATTTCTCATTATTACACAATAATCTGTATTTTGTCGATTTGCATAGGAATAATTGATGTTCATATTGTTTGTTAATTTCAAAAAAGCAATTTAATGCAAATGAAAAGATGAAAAAATTCCCGAATATATTAGAGTATATATTTAAAAAATATATATCTATTTATTATAATTTATATAGAAATTATTATACAAATATTATATAGGTATATATATATATATCTATATAGGTATATACATATATATATACATATATATATATATATATATATATATATATATATATATATATATATAGTATAAATTAGTATAACGAATTGTCGATTATCTACATATTTGACATTAATATTACATTTTTAAATAATTTATTGCAACATGATAATTTTTCATGATAAAGTAAAGTCGGTTTGATAAATATCAATTCATTATTAAAAAAAGTCATATAAATAAATAATATTGAATAAATAGTATTTAATAACTGTATGAAAACGAGATGACTGTTCTTTCTAACGGGAGTAATCTGATCTTTCAGTTCATGATAACGGAAATATCTAGTCGACATTAACAAGCGTCATTTAAGTCTGACAAATGGGAAGTTGGTGCGTTCCTCGATTTGCGACCTATGTTACATACAAAGGCTACTTCGATTATTCTCCCGAAGTATCGAACAGATCAAGTTGCCCCATTCAGTCGAAACACACTTTCAACCCTCCCATTCCCTCCTTTTCGCTGCTGAGAATAAAGAAGAACCTCGACATTTTTTTTTCTTTTTATGAGAGTTAGCCGAATGGAGGTCGCACATGAATAACATCGTACATTTGCTAGCGTAATTTAAAGCGGCACGTGTATCATGAAGCGGACACTCGTCACACGCACGGGCCGAACTCGGAGGACGGGGCTAACGGGATTATTAATCGGCAAGTGTCCACCGAGCGGCGAAATATCCACTCAGCGGGGTTGAGAACCGCTGGCACGCGTGCGACGACGACGACGCGAAATATATGAGCGCGTATATACGAGCGCGAGTTCGTGAGGATGGGTGCGTTGCCTTATAATCAACTGTATCAACAATATTAGAAGCATTTAAGGAAAGAAATTGAAAGAAAATGACTTTATTTTTACGTCATGAAAGTTAAAATGATGATTTTTGATTATAAAATTTCAAGAGGGTAACCACTAGCTGAAATATTGTCCCACAGATTACATGATTTCATTTGATGACAAATAATTTTCTTCACTATGTATAAAGTCATTTGGTACAATGATTGATTTTTATCTAATATCATACAATTATTTCTCATAGTTGCATATGTAAGTATACATTGGGATTTATATCATACAAATTTTATAATAATTTCGGGGATTCTATCCCACAATTATATTAGTATATATACATAAGTGATTACCTTCTCATAAAAAATTTCTCATAAAAAAATTTGACTGTTTATTGACATTATAAGAACCAAAATTAAGTCATTTTTGTTGACCTTTTTCCTTGGCCATTAACACTTCTTAAGGCACATTTAGACGATATAGTCAATGTATAGGTCAACTTTATACACATTTGCTAAATATTAATTATATTCGATATGAATAATTATGTATATCATTTATGTGTATATTTGTTAATATTGGCATATATGTCTGACCATTAATAAAAAGACAAAATATAATTATAAAAATAAAAAAAGTGATGAAAAACCAAAGTTTGTCATTATAAAAAGCATAATTATTATTAAAAAATTAACAAATTTTAGAATCCTATTTTTTTATGAAAATATAATCTAAAAAATGAAAACGGTCAATAATGACCGCTCAATACCTAAGCAGAACAAGTTATTATAATATCAAAATGATGTCAAAATGATTCCAGAATAATTATTAAATATCATTTTTCAATCATTTTTAATGTCAATGCGAAATTACCGTGACTTAATTATTATTTTACTTGGGATACCTACTTCTTTAATATTAATAGTATTAACCGTGTCATCAGTAACATCTTCAGTCTCTTATTTTTTTACATTTGGACTTTTCCTCATACTTCAGATTTACATTTCGCTTATGCAATTAATTGTACGGTTCAATAATCATTGCCCGCGTTCGCGAACAGCGTAAATAAAATTGGCGAGAAGTGGTGTTAACCGCCCTATACCGGATACCGTTAACGTCGTCGACTGTACGTACTTGCGCGCATACGAAAACTGCGCATTCGTCGTGAACGAATATTCCCGGGGCCGCACGCAAATGCGTCCTTGTGCGGACTAATTGCCGCGCGCGCGCGGTCGTGTTAATTGCGTGCTCTCTTTTCCACGCTGTAACCTTTTTTGCCCTCCGCTTCCCCTCTCGCGCGCGCACTCGAAATGCCCAATTGCGAGCAATTTGCTCGGCCCACCATGGGTCAACGCTAGATCCGCCATGCCATTGTCGACAATCGCGAACGAATTCCACTCGAATCGTCGAATATTCGTGACTAGAATTATTCGCGCCTAATCGCTCAATTGGTGACGTTCCCGCACACAGGGTGTGATCTCTTGAAACATGCTTAGGTACTTACAGGAAAATTTCTTTGACGTATGAGTCATCGGTTAATTAAACGACGAGCTTAGAAAAATAAAATATAGGTCTGTTTTGTATAGAATGATCTAGAACTTTCTTTCTCGCTTTCGTTAAATACTAAACATATATATCTATTTTACTTTAAGTTCCAAAAGTGTAGTACTAGTTCAGCTACAGAAAACAGATCTTGACTTGTATTTTCCTCCTTTCAGTAAAGTTGGAATATAAAGAACAATGCTCGTAGAAATAGTTATACAGCAATGATGCGCAAACTTGTGGTCTGCATGTGGCCCGTCTGTGAATTTTTTGCGACACGACGATATAGCACAGACCTCCAAGATATATCTTAAAGATCCTGAGAACATCCCAGGATGTCTCTTGGATAAAATGTGTTATGTGGAAATCAAAAATATAAAATCATTTTCTTCATTTTATGTAAATAAAATAAATCAGATTTTTTTCTGATTTTATTTTTTTGGAAAATTAAGAATACTGGTTGCACATCACTGGTTTACAAGATCTAAAATATTATAGGATGAATAAAATTTAATAGGATGTTTAATATTATAGGAATTGTTCCTTCGAATGTTCGGCCTGGGCTTCAATGAGTCAATTTGAAATATTCCGGATGTATTTTGAGATTTAGGGCCGCGGATGCTATACAGCTCAGCCAGCTGACGAGTTTATTCCTGCTGCAATTATAAAATTATGTTATGATGAATTACGAGAATTATTCAAAAGGGTGTAAAATTCCTTTGTCGTAGCTCTCATTTCTTTTCTTAATTTTCTTGCTGTTTCTCACCTCTTTGACATGGTCTGCAATAACCCTTGGGACAGACACGGATGTAATTGCAGGAATGGCGTGCCGACGATAGGGTGAATCGCTTGCGATAATTCCGTGTAATTTAATTTGTAACCATGGATCGTTTGAGCCTCATTTACGCTCACTGGGTTAATCCCGAGGAAATCTAAAAAAAAGAGGGACAAAATGCTGAAAAAAAAAGAATGCGCGTGTCTCACGACAATTGTCTCTTCCCGCAATGATGAATACACAAAAGGTGATCAGTGTTAATTAATCTAAACGACATGATGCATTTCCGCTCCACCGAAACGCGTTACTGGGATTAATTAATACCGTCGACATATCTGCGCGAATATTGAAATAGTCGGACACGTTTGCGTTTATAATCAATAAAACGATGCATACGAGGCAGGGTAGCACCAATGTATAGTAGCCGACAATCGCAAATTTCAAGCTGTGCACATTCCCATAAACAAAATTTCAAGAAGGTGCCCCATTCCGCGTCCTTTCAAAAAATCTTTAACTTAATTTTTATGGTATAAACTTCCCTTTCTACGAAGGTAATGGATATTTTTCAAATATTTTATAAGTCAGCTGTCGTTTGGGATTACCTGATTTCCAGCCATTGAAGAAGAGAACTGGGACGCTATAGCTAATAGACCATAAAATGTGATGCTCGATAATAAAAGGCATTTCACTTGTGGAAACAGCCTCGTGCGGATCTTGCCGAAATCTCACATGCAACTCCTGGGTATCGTTATCGTCGTCGGTCGAGCAGTCCTTTCTTGCGATCGCATCGCTTGGAATGAAGCACTTGACTCTTCTAATCAGATAAGCTTGTCCAGGAATATCCTAAATATGCGTATCATGGATAAAAACAAAATTATAATGTGAAATGTCGTTGAGTACTCAATTCAGGGAAACACACAAAAGTTAACTCAAAAAATCAAAATGAATTTATTTTGATTATTAATATTAATAAACATAATCAAACTTTGACTGTGATTATATTTTAGTTTTTGGCAAAAGTTATTTTTGATGTATTCTTTGGGAAATAGAACAAAAAGTCATGATAATATCAAAATATAATATCAAAATATATTTCTGTCTAAATGGCTCCGAAATAATTATTAAAAATTACTTTTCTAATAAAAAATGTTATTTTGACGTTATCGCAACCTGTTGTTCTGCTTACATAGAAAAAAAATGGTTTTACTGAAGCATAAAAATAAAATTTTTTGCAGAATCGCATTACGAGTTTTGTATAATTATTTTAATAGTCCAACAAAATTATTTTCAGATCTACATATTTTTTTGTCTTAAATATAATAAGCGATGCTGTATGCAATAGATATTTTTTAAATAATCATTAATAACTTTAACTTCTCCTAAAAGAGTTCGCAAACGATATCACATTTTAACCATTTAGGTTTTACAAAATTATACAACTTAAAAATTGCAAAATTTTAAAATATTACTCGGCTTGTGAAATTTTTACAAAGTTTTATATTTCGTATGTTTATACAATAAACAAATGGATGAATAGACTGCATAATTGTGAAATCCATTAATAACGTTAATCGAATGATTCAATTTGCATACTTCATGCGTCCGTTCGATCTGCATGTAATTCGCGCGAATAAGTAACTCGATGGTACACGATGTACCTTGTTCCCGTGAAGTTCCCATCCGTCCGATATCTTGTCTGAAACAACAAGAAACCTTTCTGCATTCTCGAGGAATTCCTCCCATGTAACCGTGCCTGGGCCATCCATTGGTACGAGTCTAAACATCAAGAAATTTATTCTGACAAATGTACTTAGAAAGGTACATAAATGTTCGACAGCAACAAAGGACCGCGATTATTGCATTAAACATTTTCGCGTTTAGTTCGCGAGTTCCGAGACGGGTGCCTCATGATTAATGTTCTCATCGGTTAACGTTGCCTCGCGCAATTATCTCGGATTCCATCGCTCGAATGAGCAACGAAAGAGAGATATAGAGAGAGAGAGAGAGAGAGAGAGAGAGAGAGAGAGAGAGAAAGCCATGACAGAATTATAGATTTTGTCTAATTTTGCATAGCAACGTATGAGTCGTAACGTCGATCGTATGATAAAATTGAAAAAGGGGGAAGCGGTTCACCCGAGAGAACAGCGTGCCTCCTCTCCCCTTTCCTGCCCGATATGCCGCTACCTTCTCGCCAAACTCTCTATCGCGTCAATTGTCGACTATTTCGCGTCGGACACGTCCGCCGACGTTCGGGCATAATCGGATCCTCGCATCGCGCTTCTCTTTCCAGTGTCCCGATCGCTCAACCATCCCCGCATCCTCCTACACCGCTCCAGGGATTGTCGACATACGCACGCCGATAGTACTTGCTAGTGGTGTGCACACCAGCGTATTACGACTCTAGTATGTGTGTACGTATGTGTGCGTGTGTGTGTATGTGTGTCGTGCATTGGCCGGCGACCAATCGGACGCGGAGATGCAGCCAGTGGTGTACCACGAGCGGGCGCGAGAGCGAGAGTTATGTGCCCTTTTTCCACCCCCTCCTGCCTACCATTCTGCTGCGCGAGTCCTTTTTAGGACAGCTTCGTCCTTTATTCGACAACGTGCTGTCGGCGTGTCATCGCGCGGGATAGAATTTCTCGCTTGTTTTACGCCTGCGCCCTTTATCGCAAATTCGAAGTATCGACCTATCCCAATATCGCATAGCGCGTTTTTTTTTAACAACAACGATTCCATAGAAGTTGCAACGATATGTCGCTTGTTGGCGCTTCATTGACGACGACGACGATGATGATTCGCAAAGAATCCGCTTACATAGGAAGTATCTCGGCGTGCGGAAAACGCGCGCTCCGCCAATCCGCTCGATGGTTCTCCAGTCTCCTCCACTCGACGAGATAGTACGCTTTATTTACTTCGCACGCCGATATGTATTACCGTTGTCAATAACATGGCCGAGACTAACAACGCAAGGCCGGCAGGAGAAAATATTATAAAATATTATAATTTACTAATTTGTTAAAATCATTGTAAAAATATTGTAATTATGTTCCTTCGCGCAAAAAATAAAATAATAAACTGTCAAATGGGCTAACAATACATGTATATATCACAAGCAAACGAATAAGAAATCTATCTAATGCCAAAAAGAGTGATTATTAATTTTTATGAATTTGATAAGTTGCTGATATATTAATGATGATTATCTATTTGTAACGATTTTAAGCGAATTTGATGTATATTTTTGCAGCATAATATTTTCGAAAATTCAAATCCAATACAAGCCCGACTGAACCTTTTTAGTTCAGGTATCAGGATTCTTAATTCTTCCTATGTCGACTTTCATAGAAATGAATGCTACTTGTTAGAAAACTTTCTCTGCAGGACAATATAAAAACAGGCAGCGTCAGAATATCTTCAGACAAAATGTATCCTTGAAGACAAAATAAAGTCTTGTCAATTGAATTTTTCAACCGTAGCAAAACGTAATGATTCGTCTTTCCGTTGGATTTAAAATCTAATAACACAAATCTAAATGGAAGTTAATATAAACTCAAAATGAAATCAGTTATATTTTCTGCGTATATGATTTTCGATGAATATTTTCGCGAAAATGCAATAACAACAAGCATGATTACGTCGAGAAAATTATGCATAAAGGAAAGAAACGGTTGTTAAAGCAATCTTGAATAAACAATTTTTTCAAATTACGACCCATATGTGGAACATTTTTCTGCTGCATTCAGCAGAAAAAGCAGTTTTGCAAGATAGTATATGTATCTAAAAAAAGTAAGATTTTATTGCATTAAAATTAAAATGAAAGTACCGCAGTTTGATTTCCTTTTAGACTAGAAAAATATAATTAAAAAGAATTGATTATATTATGCAAAAGTTATGCTTTGCATCTGTGATAAAATTCTTTAATATTATATTTAATATTTAAATTCTTTGAAGTAGAATCTCTAAAGAATGAAAATTGAGTTTTGAAAAAGAGTGAGATTCACTTCAAAATTTTTAGAGGATAAAATAAATACATTTAATCTCCAATGAGGAATTACAGACAAGAGTCATAAAGAATCTTATGACAGTTACAAAACTGCTTTTTCTACTAAACGCAGCCACTTGTTCGTATCGATGATACATGTACGTTTCTACCAATGTAGTTTAATTTTAATCCGGTTCTACTAATTCTTTATCTTTCTCCAGTTCTTCGAATTAAAAAAAAATAAAGAGTAAATTGAACTGAGATTAAAATTAATCTACATTGGTGTAGAAACGGACAAAATCAGAGAAAATCATCACGCAACCACGGGGACATAGGCTTCATTCGCTCCTTCGTTTTTCGAGTCCACTCGTAACGGCACTGGCATAACAAGCAGCGATGCGCGCGCACCGTTCCCGGCCGGTGCGAGAGACGAGGACGGCGCATCGATACTGCGAGAGATCGAACGATAGGAAGGGAACAGTGTGAAGGGAGCGGCGAGCGAGCGAGACAGAGCGTAACGAAGATAGACACGGAGCGAGGGAGAAAGGCGAGGGACGACGGGTATACTCCGCTGACTCATCTGCGTGTAGTCGTGCAGCGTGTGCGAAATCCACGAGTCACATTTCCGAACTTGCTCGTGTTTACACGACAGTAAGTTCAATCCGCTCCCACTCTCCTCGCTTCGTCCCTCGTTTCCCTAACTTCGTTCCATCTCTCGCATCGCCGTCGTGTCTCTTCTAGCGGGCTGCTAGCAGGCTGTGCGGACTTGCGTGCGTGCGCGCATACTTGATGCGTGTATGTGTGGTGGAAGTTTACGTGTGCGTATATATTTGCGCGTGCGCACGGGGCACGTATGCGTTATGTACATCGTGCGGCCGCAGTGATACACCGTTCCCGTGTTGCGAGACGTTTTTGGGCTGAGAGCGCGCGCTACAAAGCGAGATTTGTTGAAGGACGAGAGCCGCGTCCGGCGGCGACAACAACAACAACAACAATAACAACGACGACGACGACGACGACGACGACGACGACGACGACGACGACGACAACGACGACGA
>Ga0157363_1007011_pt1 | contig 10644 bp, 8 predicted proteins | sample AttsexASBM1_FD_111477 | JGI IMG/M metagenome (GOLD analysis project Ga0157363, IMG submission 111477) | Fungus gardens microbial communities from leaf cutter ant in Ribeirão Preto, State of São Paulo, Brazil - Atta sexdens ASBM1 | ecosystem: Host-associated > Fungi > Mycelium > Unclassified ...
GTATCAAACTTTTGCATAGTATTTCGTGCTGGATACGTGTGGTTTTAAATGGAAGGGATCAGTATACCCGCTGGCTGCAAGATATACAGTACGAAACGGGGTTGTTTAGGGAAAATTGGGGAAATAACCCTTTACGCCAGAGCACCTGAGCGCTCTGGTTGCTGAATATACGCGCGTATTAGCGCATCGAGAGATGTAAAAACTGGCCGTCCGCGTCAAAAGAACAGACAAAGCCCTCTTTGCGCGCCGTATATCCCTTTAGCTCATAGCTGCCCTGAAAGCGCTCAAATCCGATTACGTTGATTTTTTGCACCTCGGCGTTATAGCGTCGAGCAGCCCGATCTTTGCAGAGCTGCTCCATGTCCAGCGAGCGTTCCGGGCTGATTTTCCCCTGCTGAGCTTTCTGTACCGGCGCTTCTTGCGAAGCGCTGCATCCTGCAAGCACGAGCAGCAGAAAGAGTGATACCACGCGCGTCATCATCATTTTTATTACCGCCCCGGTCAGTGGCTGTTATTTTTAGTATCAAAGGTTTTATAGATTAAGGTCTGGCATTCTGCGAATCTCGCGGCGCTCATACAAGCTTGCTTAATAAAACTCAGATTTTTCCAAGGGAAGGCTTTTTCCCATTGGCAGTCACACTCTATTTACAGGGAATAAGAGGAACTGATGCAGTCAAAAATTAGCTGGATTGATAACCTGCGGGGAATAGCCTGTCTGATGGTGGTGATGATTCACACCACGACGTGGTACGTCACAAACGCGCACAGCATCAGCCCCGTTAACTGGGATATCGCCAACGTTCTCAACTCCGCGTCCAGGGTAAGCGTGCCGCTGTTCTTTATGATCTCCGGCTTTCTGTTTTTTGGCGAGCGAAGCGCGCAACCGAGGCATTTCATCCGTATTGCGGCATGTCTGGGGTTTTATAGCGCCGTTGCGTTGCTCTATATCACGCTGTTCACCTCAATTAATGCCGGGCTGTCGCTTAAATATCTGCTGCAAAAACCGGTGTTTTATCACCTGTGGTTCTTCTTCGCCATTATCGTTATTTACCTGGTTTCACCGCTCATTCAGGTAAAAAACATCAGCGGTAAGATGTTGCTGGCGCTGATGGTGGTGATTGGCATCGTCGCGAATCCGAATACCGTCTCTCAGAAGATTAATGGTTTTGAATGGCTGCCGGTTGATCTCTATATCAACGGCGATACCTTCTACTACGTGCTTTACGGCATGCTGGGGCGTGCCATTGGCATGATGGATACGCAAAAACGCGGAATGAACTGGCTCTGCGGGGGGCTGTTTATCATCAGCGCGATCGTGATTTCACGCGGGACGCTTCATGAACTGCAGTGGCGAGGTAATTTTGCCGATACCTGGTATCTCTATTGCGGCCCAATGGTCTTTATCTGTGCCGTTACCCTGCTGACGCTGGTTAAAAACACCCTGAATAATCGCCCACTTCCAATACTGGGATTTATCTCGCGCCACTCGCTGGGAATTTATGGTTTTCACGCGCTGGTGATCCACGCGCTGCGCACCCGCGGCGTGGAGCTTAAAAGCTGGCCGGTGCTGGATATTGTCTGGATATTTTCCGCTACGCTGGCTGTCAGCCTGCTCCTGTCGATGGCACTGCAAAAAATAGATACGCGCAGGTTTGTAAGCTAACCAGATACACAGGGGATAGTAGGCCGGGTAAGCGCCGCGCCACCCGGCAAGGTTTTAGGACATAAGCGGCACAAGCTGCTGATAGATTTTGCGGAAAACATCACGCTGTTCTGCATAGCGCGCATGTTTTTTCGCATCAGGACGATGCTGCTGCTCAAGCGGCAGCTGTGGCAAAAACAGGTTCAACGGCTTATCAGGGTTCACCGCAATTTGAGCCAGACGCGCCGCGCCGAGCGCAGGACCGACATCCCCACCGGTACGGTAGTCCAACTGCAACCCGCTGATATCGGACAGCATCTGCCGCCAGAAGCTGCTGCGTGCCCCACCGCCAATCAGGGTAATGCTCGCCGGTTTAAGGCCGCAGTCGTGCACCACGTCCATGCCGTCCGCAAGGGCATATCCCACGCCTTCCAGTACCGCTCGCGCCAGTTCCGCCGGGCCGTGCTGATGGGTTAAGCCAAAGAACACCCCTTTCGCTTCCGGGTTGTTGTGCGGCGTACGTTCCCCGGAAAGGTACGGTAAAAACCACACCGTCCCCGCGTTTTCATCTGCCTGCTGTGCTGCTGCGATCAGCGCCGGCACGTCTGCCATTCCGGTCAGCTTCGCTGCCCAGTCCAGGCAGGATGCCGCGCTCAGCATCACCGACATCAGGTGCCATTTCCCCGGCAGGGCATGACAGAAACTGTGAACCGCGCTTTCAGGATTGCTGCGATAACCGTCGCTGACGGCAAAATAAACGCCGGACGTGCCGAGCGAGAGCATCGCCTGTCCTGCATCGACCATGCCGACACCCACTGCTCCCGCCGCATTATCACCGCCACCGGCGACCACCGGCACGGCTGGCATATTCCAGCGCTCGGCAATGGATGGCTGCAACGCCCCCGTAATTTCACTGCCTTCATAAAGCGCAGGCATGTGCTCGCGCGTCAAATGGCAGGCTTCGAGTATCGTCTCGCTCCAGTCGCGCTGCGCCACGTCGAGCCACATTGTGCCCGCCGCGTCTGACATGTCGCTGGCGAAATCGCCCGTCATGCGAAAACGCAGATAATCTTTTGGCAGCAGGACTTTCGCCACCTGACGGAAAATTTCCGGTTCGTGGCGTTGGACCCACAGAAGTTTCGGTGCGGTAAAACCCGGCATCATCAGGTTGCCGGTAATCTGGCGAGACGCAGGCACGCGTTCCTCAAGGATTGCGCACTCTTCTGCACAGCGGCCATCGTTCCAGAGAATGGCGGGCCTTAACACGCGATGCTGGTCATCCAGCAGCGTTGCGCCGTGCATTTGCCCGGCAATGCCCAGCGCCTTAACGTCACGCAGACTGTGATGTTCACCTAAGGCTTTCATGGCGCGATCCGTCGCCAGCCACCACTGCTCCGGCTCCTGTTCCGACCATAGCGGATGCGGACGTGAAACCTGCAGTTTTTCAGTCTGCGTGGCTAACACGTCGCCCTGCTCATTCAACAGGATGGCCTTCACGCCCGATGTGCCAAGATCGATCCCGATATACATTACGGTGACTCCTTTAACAGAAATGCCCGGTGGCGCTAACGCTTACCGGGCCTACGTGCATCTTCAGCTAAATCACTTATCAAACAGATAGTGGTTTACGAGATTTTCCAGCAGTTCCTGATGTCCGCTCTGATGCTGCGGCGCCAGTTGATGCTGTTCAGCGTACTTCGCGATTTCGGCCAGCGATAACTGCCCTTTCAAAATTTGCTGGCCCAGCTCACTGTTCCAGCCGCCGTAACGCTTCGCAACGCGCTTATCCAGCTCACCGTCTTCGATCATGCGGGCAGCCACTTTCAGCGCCAGCGCCATGGTATCCATCGCACCGATGTGACCATAGAACAGATCGTATTTATCAGTACTCTGACGACGTACTTTGGCGTCAAAGTTCAGGCCGCCGGTCGTAAAGCCGCCCGCTTTGATGATTTCGTACATCACCAGCGCGTTCTCTTCCACGCTGATTGGGAACTGATCGGTATCCCAGCCCAGCTGCGGGTCGCCGCGGTTAGCATCCACAGAGCCGAAGATGCCGAGCGCAATGGCTGACGCGATTTCGTGGTGGAAAGAGTGGCCAGCCAGCGTGGCGTGGTTCGCTTCGATGTTTACCTTGATCTCTTTTTCCAGGCCAAACTGCTTCAGGAAGCCGTACACCGTTGCAACATCATAATCGTACTGATGTTTGGTTGGCTCTTGCGGTTTAGGTTCAATTAACAGCGTGCCGCGGAAACCGATTTTGTGCTTATGCTCAACGACCATCTGCATAAAGCGGCCAATCTGCTCGCGCTCCTGACGCAGATCGGTATTCAGCAGGGTTTCATAACCTTCACGCCCGCCCCACAGCACGTAGTTTTCGCCGCCCAGCTGATGCGTGGCGTTCATCGCAGTCACAACCTGTGTCGCCGCCCAGCTAAAGACCTCTGGATCGGGGTTAGTCGCTGCGCCCGCGCCGTAGCGTGGGTTGGTGAAACAGTTTGCCGTACCCCAGAGCAGCTTAACGCCACTTTGCTGCTGTTTTGCGGCCAGCACGTCAACCATCTGTGCAAAGTTATTCAAGTACTCTTTCAGCGACGCGCCTTCCGGCGACACATCGACATCATGGAAGCAGTAGTACGGCACGTTGAGCTTGTGGAAGAATTCAAAGGCAACGTCTGCTTTGCGCTTTGCCAGCTCAATGGCCTCGCCCGGCTGCTGCCATGGGCGATCAAATGCGCCAACGCCGAACATATCCGCGCCGTTCCAGCAGAAGGTATGCCAGTAACAGGCGGCAAAGCGCAGATGATCTTCCATGCGCTTACCCAGCACCAGCTCATCCGGGTTGTAGTGACGAAATGCTAAAGGATTGGTCGTTTTCGTGCCTTCGTAACGGACGCGATCGAGTTGGTCGAAATAAGCTTGCATATTCAGCTCCATTATCAGGGTATGCGGCGAGTCGTAGATACAGGAGTAATAGTGAATACTCATTCCAGCTTGCTCAATTACGTTATTTCACACTGCTATTGAGAGAATGCACAACTGTGCGCTGGCTCGCAAAATAATGTGCAAGCAAACTATTTTTCGGCGCAGATTCCAGAATCAAATGTAATTAATAAGTTACGTATTTTAAAACCCGATCGCGGTCATAAATTCGGAAATAAACCAAATATCGTAATGAGAAGATAAAAATCTGTAATTGCCAGCAGGCCTTTCCACGTTAAAAATTTGCTGCGTCTCAGCAGTGAATGTTTCTTTTATCTCAGCAACACATACCCCTACATAAAGGCCTAATAATTATGAAGATAAAGAACCTGACCCTAACGCTCTGCACCACTCTCCTGCTTGCAAGCTTTGCCGGGCACGCTAAAGAGGTCAAAATCGGTATGGCGATTGACGATCTGCGCCTGGAGCGCTGGCAAAAAGATCGCGATATTTTTGTGAAAAAAGCGGAGTCACTGGGTGCAAACGTGTTTGTTCAGTCGGCAAACGGCAATGAAGAAACGCAAATGTCCCAAATCGAAAATATGATTAACCGCGGCGTCGATGTCCTGGTCATTATCCCGTATAACGGTCAGGTATTAAGTAACGTGGTGAAGGAAGCCAAACAAGAAGGCATAAAAGTGCTGGCCTATGACCGCATGATTAATAATGCGGATATTGATTATTATATTTCTTTCGACAACGAAAAAGTGGGCGAATTACAGGCCAAAAGCCTGGTCGAAAAAGTGCCTCAAGGGAATTATTTCCTGATGGGCGGCTCACCGGTCGATAACAACGCCAAACTGTTCCGCGAAGGGCAGATGAAAGTCCTGAAACCCTATATCGACGACGGGAAGATTAAGGTGGTCGGCGATCAGTGGGCGGATGGCTGGCTGCCAGAGAACGCGCTGAAAATAATGGAAAATGCGTTAACAGCCAATAACAACAAAATAGATGCTGTTGTCGCGTCCAACGATGCCACCGCCGGTGGCGCCATTCAGGCGCTTAGCGCCCAGGGGCTCGCCGGGAAAGTCGCAATATCCGGCCAGGATGCCGACCTGGCTGGCGTGAAGCGCATTATTGCCGGCACCCAAACCATGACGGTCTATAAACCGATCACCCAGCTTGCCAACACGGCCGCCGAAATTGCCGTAGAGCTGGGTAACGGACAGCAACCTAAAGCTGATGCCACGCTGAACAACGGGCTGAAAGATGTTCCTGCTCGCCTGCTCACGCCAATTGAAGTCAATAAAGAGAACATTGACGCCACCGTGGTAAAAGACGGTTTCCATAAAAAGAGTGAACTGTAATCCCGCGCAGCCCCCGCCGTGCGGGGGCTCGCCGACGTGCCCTGTTCGCCCTTCGGTTATGTGGAGCAGTTATGTCTTATTTACTTGAAATGAAAAGCATCACAAAAGCCTTTGGCGCGGTGAAAGCAGTCGACAACGTAAGCCTGCGGTTGAATCCTGGCGAAGTCGTTTCACTGTGCGGCGAAAACGGTTCGGGCAAATCGACGCTGATGAAAGTGCTGTGTGGGATCTATCCGCACGGCAGCTACGAAGGCGAAATCGTCTTTGCCGGCGAGGTCATTCAGGCCACCCATATTCGCGATACCGAGCGTAAAGGCATTGCCATCATTCATCAGGAGCTGGCGCTGGTGAAGCACCTCACCGTGCTGGAGAACATTTTCCTCGGCGCTGAAATTTCACGCCACGGCGTGCTTGATTACGACACCATGACGCTACGCTGTGAAAAGCTTCTGGCGCAGGTCAGCCTCAGCATTTCACCCAACACCCGCGTGGGCGATCTGGGTCTGGGTCAGCAGCAGCTGGTTGAGATCGCCAAGGCGCTAAACAAACAGGTGAGGCTGCTGATCCTCGACGAGCCCACGGCTTCACTCACCGAGCAGGAAACGGCGGTCCTGCTCAATATCATTCGCGACCTGCAAAACCACGGTATCGCCTGCATCTACATTTCACACAAGCTGAACGAGGTCAAAGCCATTTCGGATACCATCTGCGTCATCCGCGACGGTCAACACATCGGCACGCGCGATGCGGAAGGCATGAGTGAAGATGACATCATCACCATGATGGTGGGGCGCGAACTCACTGCGCTTTATCCGAACGAACCTCACGCCGTCGGAGATGAAATCCTGCGCGTGGAAAATCTCACCGCATGGCATCCGGTAAACCGCCACATCAAGCGGGTTAACAATGTCTCCTTCTCGCTGCATCGGGGTGAAATTCTTGGCATCGCGGGCCTGGTTGGCGCCGGGCGAACCGAAGCCGTGCAGTGCCTGTTCGGCGTATGGCCGGGGCGCTGGGAGGGCACAATTTATATCGACGGCCAGCCGGTGAAAATCAATAACTGCCAGCAGGCGATCGCGCGGGGTATCGCCATGGTGCCGGAAGATCGCAAAAAAGACGGCATCGTGCCGGTCATGGCGGTGGGTAAAAACATCACGCTGGCGGCGCTCAGCCAGTTCTCGGGCACGCTGACCAGCCTGGACGATGCCGCAGAGCAGCAGTGCATTCTCCAGTCGCTTGCCCGACTCAAGGTCAAAACGTCTTCCCCGGAGCTGGCGATTGGACGCCTGAGCGGCGGAAACCAGCAGAAGGCCATTCTGGCGCGCTGCCTGCTCCTCAATCCACGCATTCTGATCCTTGATGAACCGACGCGCGGAATAGACATCGGCGCGAAGTATGAAATCTACAAGCTGATTAATCAGCTTGTGCAGCAAGGCATTGCCGTCATTGTCATCTCGTCCGAATTACCCGAAGTGCTGGGCCTTAGCGACCGCGTGCTGGTCATGCACGAAGGGAAACTGAAAGCCAATCTGATTAACCAGAGCCTGACGCAGGAGCAGGTAATGGAAGCCGCTTTAAGGAGCGAACGTCATGTCGAAAAGCAATCCGTCTGATATCAAAGTCGCTGTTCCGACGCCCGGCGCATTCTCGGGGCTAAAAGCGCTCAACCTGCAGCTTTTCGTCATGATTGCGGCGATTATCGCCATCATGCTGTTCTTCACCTGGATGACCGACGGCTCTTATTTAAGCGCGCGTAACGTTTCAAACCTCCTGCGCCAGACGGCGATCACCGGCATTCTGGCCGTAGGGATGGTCTTCGTGATTATCTCGGCGGAAATCGATCTGTCCGTCGGGTCGATGATGGGGTTGCTCGGGGGCGTGGCGGCGATTTTTGACGTCTGGCTCGGCTGGCCCCTGCCGCTGACGATTGTCGTCACGCTGGCGCTGGGTCTGGTACTCGGTGCGTGGAACGGCTGGTGGGTGGCCTACCGCAAAGTCCCGTCATTTATCGTCACTCTTGCGGGGATGCTGGCCTTCCGTGGCATTCTGATTGGCATTACCAACGGCACAACTGTCTCCCCCACCAGTGCAGCCATGTCACAGATTGGGCAGAGCTATCTCTCCGATGGCGTGGGCTTTACCATCGGCGCAGTGGGTCTGATGGCGTTTGTTGGCTGGCAGTGGCGTGGACGTATGCGCCGTCAGGCATTGGGGCTGGCTTCACCTGCATCGACATCCGTTGTGGGCCGTCAGGCACTTACCGCGGTGATTGTGCTGGGTGCCATCTGGCTTCTGAATGACTATCGCGGCGTCCCAACGCCCGTTCTGCTGCTGGCGCTCCTGCTGCTGGGCGGCATGTTTATGGCGACGCGTACCGCATTTGGTCGACGTATTTACGCCATTGGCGGCAACCTGGAAGCGGCACGTCTGTCGGGCATCAACGTCGAGCGCACCAAGCTGGCGGTTTTTGCCATCAACGGCCTGATGGTCGCTATTGCGGGCCTGATCCTCAGCTCGCGCCTGGGTGCCGGTTCCCCGTCTGCGGGTAACATTGCAGAACTGGATGCCATTGCCGCCTGCGTTATCGGCGGAACCAGCCTCGCGGGCGGTGTCGGCAGCGTCGCAGGTGCGGTAATGGGCGCATTTATTATGGCTTCGCTGGATAACGGGATGAGTATGATGGACGTTCCGACGTTTTGGCAGTATATCGTCAAGGGTGCCATTCTGTTGCTGGCAGTCTGGATGGACTCTGCTACCAAGCGACGTGCCTGAGAACAGTATCGTTACCTATTTGGGAAAGTAAGCCATGTTTGAAAAGCGTCACCGCATTACGTTGTTATTCAATGCTAACAAAGCCTATGACCGCCAGGTGGTTGAAGGGGTTGGCGAATATTTGCAGGCGTCGCAATCCGAGTGGGATATCTTTATTGAAGAAGATTTCCGCACCCGTCTGGAGAACATCAAAGACTGGCTGGGCGATGGCGTGATCGCTGATTTTGACGATCCCGTGATCGAACAACTACTGACCGACGTCGACGTCCCCATCGTGGGTGTCGGCGGCTCCTATCATACACCTGAACACTACCCACCGGTTCACTATATCGCCACCGATAACCATGCGTTGGTGGAGGCCGCTTTTCTGCATCTCAAGGAGAAAGGCGTTCACCGCTTTGCCTTTTACGGTTTACCCACCACCAGCGGCAAACGCTGGGCGGTCGAGCGCGAGCACGCGTTTTGCCAGCTGGTCGCACAGGAGAAGTATCGTGGCGTGGTCTATCAGGGGTTGGAAACCGCACCGGAGAACTGGCAGCACGCACAAAACCGCCTGGCAGACTGGCTGCAAACGCTGCCGCCGCAGACCGGGATTATTGCCGTCACGGACGCACGCGCCCGCCACGTGCTGCAGGTCTGCGAACACTTACACATCCCGGTGCCGGAAAAGCTGTGCGTGATTGGTATCGATAACGAAGAGCTCACCCGTTATCTGTCTCGCGTGGCGCTCTCCTCGGTGGCACAGGGAACGCGTCAGATGGGCTATCAGGCTGCGAAGCTGCTGCATCGCCTGCTGGATAACGAATCCCTTCAGCTTCAACGCCTGCTGGTGCCCCCGGTGCGCGTGGTCGAACGCCGATCTACTGATTATCGTTCTTTAAGCGATCCGGCCGTCATCCAGGCCATGCACTACATCCGCAACCATGCCTGCAAAGGTATCAAGGTCGATCAGGTGCTGGATTCGGTCGGCATTTCCCGCTCGAATCTGGAGAAGCGCTTCAAAGAGGAAGTAGGCGAAACTATTCACGCGGTGATCCATGCCGAAAAACTGGAAAAAGCGCGCAGCCTGCTGATCTCCACGTCGCTGTCGATCAACGAGATTTCACAGATGTGCGGTTATCCGTCGCTGCAGTATTTTTATTCGGTGTTCAGGAAGGAGTACGACACCACGCCGAAAGAGTACCGCGAGCGCCATAGCGAGGTGCTGATATAAAAAGAAAAACGCCTTCCAGTGGAAGGCGTTTTTTTGAGAATTACATATGTGCGGCGATTAAGCGCTGGTTATCCTGGTACATCGCGAACAGGTAGTTGTTATAACGCTGTCCCTGAGTGGAATACCCTTTCAGCTTATGAATCATCGTGCTTGCCGTCACTTCCTGATCCGCTTTACGCAGCTGAGCGCGTGACTTACGGAACGAGGAGTAAGCGGGATGCGTGTTGAGATTCACCACGTAGGCATTCACGGAATCTTTAACCGACTCAAACTGCGAATACCCTTTAACTTTGCCCGGCGCGTTGTTACAACGCCCTTTCGCACACTTCATGCCGAAGAGGTTGTTGTTGCTGCGCGCCAGCTTCGACGTACCCCAGCCGCTTTCGGCTGCAGCCATCGTTGCCACCATGCTGCCTGGGATAATATCCACACGTTCTAACAGTGAATTCCACGGCACGCGACGCGTGTTCCCGCTCCACTTCACTTTATAACGTTTGGTGATTTCTTTCAGGCGCGTGCGCTCAGACGGCGACCAGCGGCTATCGTACTGTTTTGAGATCAGCCAGTTACGATCTGCCGTAATCGCAGAGTTTTGACTTGTAATATAAGGCATTACCGTCCGGAGAAACGCTTTTTTCCTTGGTGTCCCGGAAGGGTATTTTCGCAAATCAGGAAGTGAACTACTCTTTGCACTATTGCGAGAATACTCTTGTTTACTGCTAACCTTA
>Ga0157363_1007012_pt1 | contig 10644 bp, 6 predicted proteins | sample AttsexASBM1_FD_111477 | JGI IMG/M metagenome (GOLD analysis project Ga0157363, IMG submission 111477) | Fungus gardens microbial communities from leaf cutter ant in Ribeirão Preto, State of São Paulo, Brazil - Atta sexdens ASBM1 | ecosystem: Host-associated > Fungi > Mycelium > Unclassified ...
GCCCGCCGGCAGCAGAAACGCCAGCGCGTCGCCCGGCACGAAAAACAGCATCACCACCACGCCGAACGCCGCGCCGGAGCTGATGCCCAGCACTTCCGGGCTGGCCATCGGATTGCCGGTCAGACGCTGAATCAAACAGCCCGCCACGCCGAGCATCAGCCCTACCGCCAGCGCCGCCAGCAGACGCGGCGCGCGCCACGGCAGCAGCTGATGGAACATTTCGCCGCCTGACCATACCCAACCGTGCGCGTCGCGGCCAAAGGCGAGCGCGATCCACGCCAGTAACCCCAGCAGCGCCAGGCCAACCAGCGACCAGCGCCGCACCGCATGCCGTTCCGCTGGTACCTTATCGCCCATATCGAGCGGGGGCGGCGCCGAGCCGGTGCGCAGGCGCGGCAGCAGCCAGAGCAGCAGCGGCACGCCCGTCAGCGCGGTCAGGGTGCCGGTAGAGACTTCGCGCCAGTGCGCGGTGAGCCACAGCACGCAGGCATCCGCCAGCTACAGCAGCAGCGCGCCAATCAGCGGCGCCAGCAGCATGCGGCTCAGCAGCCGACGGGCGCCCAGCAGTTTCGCCAGCAGCGGCGCGAACAGGCCGATAAAGCCGATAATGCCCGCCACGCTCACCAGCTGCGCGCTGAGCAGGATCGCCAGCGCCAGCGTGCCGACGCGCGCCAGCGCCAGCGCCAGGCCAAGATTTTTCGCCACGCCGTCATCCAGCCCCATCAGCGTGAGCGGACGCAGCAGCGCCAGCGCCAGCGCGAAGGCAAGCAGCAGACGCGGCCACAGCAGGCTGACGTTTTCCCAGCCCATCTGGTTGAGCGTGCCGGTGCTCCACAGAAACATCGTCTGCAGCTGATCGTGATTGAAAATGGCGAAGATCTGGTTCACCGCGCCGCTGTAGAGGCTCAGCACCAGACCGGAGAGGATCAGCGTGACCGGCGACAGCCGTTTGCCCCAGGCGACGCCGAACACCACCGCCCCAACCGCCAGCGCGCCGATCAGCGCCGCCAGCTGCGTGGTGGCCGCCCCGCCCGGCAGCTGCCACAGCGTGGCGACGGTAATGCCGAGCTGTGCGCCGGAAGAGACGCCCAGCGTGGTCGGCTCCGCCAGCGGATTGCGCAGCGCCTGCTGAAACAGCAGGCCCGCCAGCCCGAGTCCGGCGCCGACCAGCAGCGCCAGCCCGAGCCGCGGCAGCAGGCTGTAGTGAAACAGCATCTGATCGATGTTGTTGCGATCCGGCGACAGCAGCGCCTGCGCCCACTGCGCCGACGGCAGCGCCGCGCGCAGGTTGGTAACGCTCAGCAGCAGCGCCAGCAGGAAGAGCAGGCTCAGCAGCGTGGCGGGGAAATAACGATGGCGCATCAGCGCGTCTCCAGCGCGCGTTCCAGCACGCGAACAAAGTGCAGCGCCGACAGGGTCGCGCCGTAGTACCACACCGCCGGGACCCGCTGAAAGCGTCCGGCACGAACAAATGGCAGCGCCTGCCACAGCGGGCTGCGGCTGAGCTGCGCCATATCGGCGTCGTTAGCGTGATCGAAGCAGATCGCCTCGACGTCGCGCAGATGCGCCAGCCGCTCAATGCCAATCACCGCGCTGCCCCAGAAGTTGGTTTCGCCCTGCCACGCGTTGGTCAGCCCCAGCTGCTCCATCACTTCCAGAAACAGGCTGTTTTTGCCGAACGCCAGCGCATGCCGGCTGTCCATCAGCGACATCAGCAGCACCGGACGCGCGGCATAGGGCGCCAGACGCTGGCGGGCGGCGGCCAGCTCGCGATCCAGCCGCTGCAGATGCGCCTCTGCTTCGGCTTCGCGGCCGATACGCGTCGCCAGCGCGCGCAGCGAATCGCGCGCCGCGGAGAGCGGTTTGCCGTCGCCGCGGTTGAGGTCGAAGCCCATGATCGGCGCGATGCGCTGGAGTTTTTCCGGCGACGGGCCGTAGCCGTTCGAGCAGAGGATCAGCGAGGGTTGCAGCTGGGTCATCAGCTCCAGATTGGGTTCGGTGCGCAGCCCGACGTCTACGGTCTGCGGCGGCAGCGGCGGCTCGCCGACCCAGATGTTGTAGTTGCGCGTATCGGCGACCGCCAGCGGCGCGACGCCGAGCGCCAGCAGCAGTTCGGTTGGCAGCCACTCCAGCGCGATAATACGCTGCTGCTCAGTCAGGGCGGCCCGCAGCGGCAGCGCATTCAGCCACGGCGCCAGCGCCAGCGCCGCCAGCAGGCGACGACGAGTGATCTCCATGCTCAGGCCCTCAGTAGACAAAGCTGACCGGCGCGCCGCCCTGCGGATGCGGCAGTATGCCCATAGGAATGCCGTAAATCGCGCCCAGCACCTCGGCCTGCATAATGATGTCCGGCGCGCCTTCGGCAATCATCTTGCCATTGCGCAGCGCCACCAGATGGTCGCAGTAGCGCGCCGCCATATTGATATCGTGCAGCACGGCGATCACCGTCAGGCCACGCTCGCGGCTGAGCCGCTGGATCAGCGCCAGCACCTCAACCTGATGTGCGATATCCAGCGCCGAGGTCGGTTCGTCCAGCAGCAGGCAGCGGCTGTTTTGCGCCACCAGCATCGCCAGCCAGGCGCGCTGACGCTCTCCGCCGGAGAGACTGTCCACCAGGCGGGCGGCCAGCGGTTTCAGCCCCACCTGCGCAATCGCCTCTTCGACCCGCACGCGATCTTCGTGGCTGAAGCGGCCCAGCGCGCCGTGCCACGGATAGCGGCCTATCGCCACCAGCTCGCGCACCGTCATGCCTTCGGCGGCGGGCAGCTGCTGCGGCAGATAGGCGACTTCGCGCGCGAAGGCTTTGCCGTTCCACGCCTCGACCGGCGTCGCGTTAAGCAGCACGCGCCCCTCGCTGGGACTCTGGTGCCGTCCCAGCATTTTCAGCAGGGTGGATTTGCCGGAGCCGTTATGGCCGATAAGCGCGGTCACTTTGCCGGGCGGAAAGGTTAATGAGAGCGGATGCAGCAGCGTGCGGCCGGGCACGTGAAAGCTGACATTATCCAGCGTAAAAGTGGCTGCGTCGTGCGGAGGCTGCATGATCATCCCAGGTTAAACGGGCGCCGCGGCGCCCGGTTGCATCAGAAACGGAAAGTGGCGGTGCCGACGATTTGACGCTCTGCGCCCCAGTAGCAGGCGTAGTCGCGGTAACAGCTGGCGACATAGTCGCGGTCAAACAGGTTTTTCACGTTGACGCCCACCGACGAGCCAGGCAGACCGAAGCGGCCAAGGTCATATTTCAGCATCGCATCCACCGTGGTGTATCCGGCGACGTCAAAGTTCTGATTTGAATTTGCGCCGTTGCGCTCATTTTCCTCATACAGGCCTTTGCTTTCGCCGACGTAGCGTACGCCTGCGCCGACGGTGACGCCGGAGAGCGCGGTCTCATGGAAGGTGTAATCCGCCCACAGCGACGCCATATGCTTCGGCACCTGCACCGGCGTACGGCCGTGTAATTTGTTGTCTTCGGTATATTCCGCGTCGGTATAGGTGTAGGCAGCCGTCAGATCGATATTGGCGTTGACCGCCGCTTTGGCTTCCAGCTCCACGCCGCGCGAGCGGATTTCGCCGCTCTGCACGCTAAATAAAACATGATCGGGATCCGCCGTCAGGTTTTTGGTCTTGGTCAGCTGATAGAGCGCGGCGGTTAACGTAATCGGGCGATCCTTCGGCACATACTTCACGCCCGCCTCATACTGTTTCGCGCGCGACGGATCGAAGGCCTGCCCCTCATAAGTAGAACCGGCGTTGGGAATAAAGGCTTCGCTGTAGCTGAAGTAAGGCACGATGCCGTTGTCGAAGACATAGTTCAGGCCGCCGCGCCAGGTAAAGGCCTGATCGTTCTGCCGATCGGTGGTTCCGTTATAACGATCGTATACCGACGTCATGGCGTAATCGTAGCGGCCGCCCAGCGTCAGCACCCAGCGATTCCACTCCATCTGATCCTGCGCATACAGGCCGGTCTGACGCTGTTTGTTGAGGTGTTGATACGGGTCGAATGGCGTAACGCTCTCATCGCCATACTGCGGCGCAATGGCGTTCAGGCTGCTGGCTGAGCCAAACTGCGCATCGATATCGTTGCGCGTGCGCTGGAAATCCACGCCCAGCAGCAGGGTATGATCCAGCTCGCCGGTGGCGAATTTCGCCTGCGCCTGGGTATCGACGGCGAACTGATTCAGCCTCTCCTGCGATACCGCGGAGCCGCGTGTAATCGACTGCGTGGCGGCGTCGAAGCCGTTGCCGTAAATGCTGCGGTAGTCGGTGCGCAGATCGGCGTAGCGCAGGTTCTGTCGCACTGTCCAGGTGTCGTTGAAGCTGTGCTCAGCGTTGTAGCCCACCATTTTGGTGTTGCGCGAAATTTTATTGCTCTGCTCGCCTTCGTCGAAATGGGTCGGCAGCTTGTACTCGCTGCCGTCCGCGCGCGTAATCGGCACCACCGTGCCCTGACGCGGCAGCCAGCCGTAATAGCCGGTCTCCGGCTCGTTCTGGAAATAGGTCAGCAGGTCGAAACGGGTACTGGCGTCCGGGCGCCAGCTAAACGCGGGCGCAAGGGTATAGCGCTTCTCTTTGTTGCTCTCCTGCTGCGCATCGGCGCTGCGCGCGAGGCCGGTCAGACGGTAGCTGTAGACGCCGTCGTCATCCAGCGCGCCGCCGAAATCGAATCCGGTTGAGAAGAGGTTGTCGCTGCCCATCTGAAACTGCACTTCGCGCAGCGTTTCCTGGGTCGGGCGCTTGCTTACCAGCGCCACCACGCCGCCGGGATTGCTCTTGCCATAGAGCACCGACACCGGGCCGCGCAGCAGCTCGGCGCGCTCAAGGAAGTAAGGATCGATGGCGAACTCGGAATAGTTGTCGCCCTGCAGCTTCAGGCCGTCAAGATACTGGTTGGTGTTGGTCTCGCTGAAGCCGCGAATCGACAGCGCGTCGATCACCTGCGAGCTGCCGCGGTTGCCGGTCAGTACGCCCGGCGTGTAGTTGAATGCCTCTTTTACCGTCGTTATCTGCCGCTTTTCCATCTCTTCGCGCGTGACCACCGAAACCGACTGCGGGTTTTTCTCAATCGGGGTGTCGGTTTTGGTGCCGGTGGCGCTCTGTTTCGCGGCGATGGTCGGCGCCGGTCCCCACGCGCTCTCCTGCGCCGCGCCGGAAGCGGCGTCAGCCGAGACCACCAGCGTCTCCTCAGCCAGCGCGGAGGCGCTCGCGGAACCCAAAATCACGGCAATGCTCAAAGCCAGCGGGCGGCGGAAAGAAACGCCGCGCAGATAACAAGGAAAAGTCGTTCGCGCATTCATAGTAGTGTCTCTTGAATAAAGGTGAAGGCAGGCGAATGGAAACGAGAATGATTATTATGCCGAATGGATTCTAGGCGAAACGCTTTACTTTCTGCAAGGGATAATCCCGCGCGCAGCGCCGTCTGGCGGCCATTCGCGCAGTATTGATCGGGCACAAAAAAAGGGCGCCGCAGCGCCCTTTTTAACCGACGGTTTAGTTGCCGCCGAACATATCTTTGATCCAGCCCGCGACGCCGTCGCCTTCTTTCTTCTCCGGCTGCTGCTGCGGTTGCTGCTGCATCTGCTGCTGATTTTGCTGCTGGTTCTGCTGCTCCTGCAGCTGCTGCTGTTGCTGCTGGAACAGCTGTTGCTGCTGCTGGCAGAGCGCGTCGGGATCGAGCGACCATACCGGCAGCGAGCGCCAGGTGCTGCTGCCGTTGCCGCAGACGAAATTGCCTGCGGAATCGACGTTCATCATCGAGACATCTTCCGGCGGCGTCAGCACCAGCGGCATCGGCGCCTGGTTGTCCAGGTAGCGGCGATAGATCTGCATCGCACCGCTGGCGCCGTACAGCTTGCTCGGCTGGTTATTGTCGCGACCCACCCAGGTAATGGCGACCTCTTTGCCGTCGACCCCGGCGAACCAGCTGTCGATCAGGTCGTTGGTGGTACCGGTTTTCCCTGCCAGATGCGCTTTTGGATAACGCGCGCCCAGCGCGCGCGCCGTACCGTGATCGGCGACCTGCTGCATGGTGTAGAGCGTCAGATAGGCGGCCTGCGCCGGCTCGACGCGCTGCGCCTGCGGGAAGCTCTGATAGAGCACGGTGCCGTCTTCAGCAATCACCGAGCGCACTGCCGACAGCGAGGCGCGGTTGCCGCCGCTGGCGATCGACTGGAACGCCTGCGCCACTTCAATCGGCGTCAGGTTAAGCGCGCCCAGCAGCATCGATGGCACCGGGTTGAGCTGATCCTTCGGCACGCCCAGTTTGGTCCAGGTATCCACCACCGCGTCCAGCCCCAGCGTCATGCCGAGATTAACCGTCGGCACGTTCATGGAGTTGGTCAGCGCGTCCACCAGCATCACCTTGCCGCTAAAACGACGATCGTCGTTCATCGGTTTCCAGACGGTGCCGTTCGGCTGTTTCAGCGCGATCGGCTCATCGGCGATCCAGCTGTTGAGACGGTAGCTGTTCGGCTGGCTGAGCGCGGTCAGATAGGTCGCCGGTTTCGCCAGCGAGCCGATAGAGCGACGCGCCTGCAGCGCGCGGTTGTAGCCGGCGAACTGCGGATCGGCGCCGCCCACCATGGCGCGCACTTCGCCGCTGAAGCGGTCGACCACCACCATCGCGGTTTCCAGATCTTTCAGGCCACGCTGTTTTTTCAGCGCCGGAATGCCGTCGAGCACCGCTTTTTCCGCCGCGTCCTGCGAGACCGGATCGAGCGTGGTGAAGATCTTCACGCCGGAGAGATCTTTAACCTTGTCGCCCAGCTTCGCCTGCAGCTCGTTACGCACCATCTGCATAAAGGCGGGCTGCGGCGTGATGACGCCGCCTTTCGGCTGTACGCCGAGCGGGCGCGCCGAGAGCATGTCGTAAAGCTCCTGGTCGATCACTTTCTGCTGCTGCAGCAGGCGCAGCACCAGATTGCGTCGCTCCAGCGCCAGCTTCGGATTGCGCCACGGGTTATAGAGCGAGGCGCCTTTCACCATGCCCACCAGCATCGCCTGCTGATCGAGGCTCAGCTCGTCGACCGGACGGCCGAAGTAGTAGAGGCTCGCCAGCGGGAAGCCGCGGATCTGGTCGTTGCCCGCCTGGCCGAGATAAACCTCGTTCAGGTAGAGCTCCAGAATGCGATCCTTGCTGTAGCGCGCGTCCATAATCACCGCCATATAGGCTTCGCGCGCTTTACGCCACAGTGAACGCTCGTTGGTCAGGAACAGGTTTTTCACCAGCTGCTGCGTCAGGGTACTGCCGCCCTGCACCGCTTTCCCGGCCGTGATATTGGCGAGGAAGGCGCGACCGATCGAGTAAGGGCTGATGCCGTCATGCTCGTAGAAATGACGGTCTTCGGTCGCGATCAGCGTATCGACCAGCAGATCCGGGAAGCCGGCGCGCGGCACGAACAGGCGCTGCTCGCCGTTCGGCGACTGCAGCATGGTGATCAGGCGCGGATCGAGACGGAAGAAGCCGAAGTCGCGGCCGGAGTCGAGGTTTTTAATCTCGCCCAGCTCATCGCCGTCGAACACCATCTGCGCGTGCACCTGGCCCTCTTTGCTGTCCGGGAAGTCAAACGGGCGGCGCAGCAGATCGATAGTGTTGCCTTTCACCGAGAATTCGCCGGGACGCGTGATGCGCGACACCTCGCGATACTGCGTGCCTTCCAGCAGCGCGATCATCTCTTTCTTGTTGTAGGCCATGCCCGGTTCCAGGCTGACCATGCGGCCGTAGACGGTCGCGGGCAGCTGCCACACTTTGCCGTCGATGCGGGCGCGGATCTCCGAGTCGAGGTAGACGCCCCAGGCGGCCATAATCACCACAAACACGAGGAACAGCTTGATCAACCAGCCTAACCAGCGGCGCTTCCCGCGCGGCGGACGCTTTCCTTTACTTTTACGCGGCACAGGCGCTTTCTCCTCAACTTCATCGGCAAAATCATCATTTTCAAAATCGTCTTCATCCCTGCGGCGACCCCGGCGCGTAGCGTTACGCGGCGGCTTGGGTTGTTTTCCTTTGCGCCCAATGGGTTCGCGATCGTTCCCAGACATTGGTTTCATTCTCCAGGCATTACGTTGGCTGCGCCGATACTCTAGCGGCTTTTACCTTTTCCGCATGGCGGAACCCTCTGAAATCGATCCAGCTGGCTCAACCCTGCGGGGAATATTTTTTGGTGCGCTTTGTGGGCAGCGCGCTGGCCGGATCGTCGGGCCAGGGATGGCGGGGATAACGCCCTTTCATCTCTTTCTGCACCTCCGGATAAGCGCCGCGCCAGAAGGCGGCCAGGTCGCGGGTAATCTGCAACGGCCGCTGCGCGGGCGACAGCAGCTCCAGCACCAGCGGCACGCGCCCTTCCGCCACGGCGGGATTGCTCGCCTCGCCGAACATCTCCTGAATGCGCACCGCCAGCGCGGGCGGCTTATCGGCATGGTAGCGAATGGGCAGCCGGCTGCCGGTCGGCACAGTGTAATGAGTTGGCAGCGCACTATCCAGCCGCTGGCGTTGTGACCATGTGAGCAAATGTAATAGCGCGCTGACAAGGTTGACCGCCTGCAGCGATTTCAGATCGCGCACCGCCCCCATCTCCGGCAGCAGCCAGCGGTCAAGCGACGCCAGCAGCGACTCGTCGTCCACGGCGGGCCATTTCTCTTCCGGCAGCCACTGCGCGGCGCACTGCAGCCGCACGCGCAGCTGCTGCGCCGCCTCGCTCCAGCCCAGCACGCCCAGACCTTTTTGCGCCACCCAGCGCAATATGGCGGCGTGCAGCGCCTCAGGTTCCGGGCGCGCCATCGGCTGCGCCTTCAGCACCAGCGCGCCGATCTGCTCGCGGCGCAGCGCGCGCAGCGTGCCCTTCTCTTCGTCCCACTCGACTTCGGCGCGCACCTCGACCAGTTCCGGCCGCGCCAGACGCAGCGCGTCGATATCGATCGGCAGCGCCAGCAGCATCCGCGCGTCCGGCGCCGCGCTACCCTGCAGCAAGGCGGGGGCGATCAGCCACTCGTAGCGGTTCAGCCCCTCTTGCGCATCGAGCATCGCGCCCAGCCCGTTGGCGAGCTGGTAGCGGCCGCCATTGTCGCGGCGCCGCGCCAGTCGGTCGCCAAAGCCCGCCGCCAGCAGCGCGGGAAAGCGATCCTCATCGACGCGGCCGCCGCTGACGCCGAGTCGCGTCTGCCACTGCTTTGCGCGCCGCTGCCACTGCGGCTGCGGGCGATGCAGCGCGTCACGCAGATCGGGCGAGCCGCTGCGCGGCGGATCCTCCAGAATCGCCACCAGCAGCGCGGCGCTGGCGGCCGCGTCAGGCTCTTGCCCGGCGGCGCAGAGCACGGCGCTGAGGCGCGGATCGCCGCCGAGCTGCGCCATGCGGCGTCCCGTCGCGCTCAGCTTGCCGCTGTCGTCCAGCGCGCCAAGCCGGGTAAGCAGCTCGCGCGCCGCGCGCAGATGTTTTTCCGGCGGCGCATCGAGCCAGGTCAGCTGATCCGGCTGCTGGCAGCCCCACTGCAGCAGCTCGATCCACAGCGCGGCGAGATCGCTGTGCATAATTTCCGCCTCGCTCTGCGCGGCGGCGCGCGACGCCTGCTCTTCGGGGATCAGATGCAGGCAGATGCCGGGCATCAGACGCCCGGCGCGGCCGGCGCGCTGCGTCATCGACGCCTGGCTGACGCGCTGGGTCAGCAGCCGCGTAACGCCGCTGCGCGCGTCGAACTGCGCGGCGCGCTCCAGTGCGCTGTCCACCACCAGCCGGATGCCTTCGATGGTCAGGCTGGTTTCGGCGATATTGGTGGCGAGCACTACTTTGCGGCGCCCTTCCGGCGCGGGCAGGATAGCGCGGCGCTGCGCCGCCAGCGGCAGCGCGCCATAAAGCGGCGTCAAATCGACGTCGTCCGCGACGCGCGACTCCAGCTCGCGCTTCACCCGCTCAATCTCCGCCACGCCGGGCAGAAACAGCAGCAGCGAGCCGCGCTCTTCGCGCAGCAGCTGCGCCGTTTCGCGCGCTACCGCCTCTTCAAAGCGCAGCGTGGCGCTGAGCGAGGCGAAGCGGCGCGTCACGGGATAGCTGCGTCCGTCAGAGACGATCAGCGGCGCATCGGGCAGCAGCGCCGAGAGGCGCGCGTTGTCCAGCGTCGCCGACATCAAGAGGATTTTCAGATCCTCCCGCAGCCCTTGCTGCACGTCGAGCAGCAGCGCCAGCGCCAGATCCGCCTGCAGGCTGCGCTCGTGGAATTCGTCGAGGATCACCAGCGACACGCCGCTCAGCTCGGGATCGCGCTGCAGCATGCGCGTCAGGATGCCTTCCGTCACCACCTCCAGCCGGGTGGTCGGCCCGACGCAGTTCTCGCCGCGCATGCGGAAGCCGACGGTGGCGCCGGGCTGCTCGCCGAGCTGCTCCGCCAGGCGCTGCGCCACGTTGCGCGCCGCCAGCCGGCGCGGCTCCAGCATAATAATGCGGCCCGGCAGCTTCGCCTGCCGCAGCAGCTGCAGCGGCAGCCAGGTCGATTTGCCCGCGCCGGTCGGGGCCGCCAGCAGAATTTGCGGCGCGGCGTCGAGCGCCTGAAGCAGGTCGGGCAGCACGGCGCTGACCGGTAAATCACTCACGGCAAACTCCCGTTCAGCCTGTGTTAAGATGGCGCGCATTGTAGCACTCATCCGCGAGGATTGCCGGA
>Ga0157363_1007013_pt1 | contig 10643 bp, 12 predicted proteins | sample AttsexASBM1_FD_111477 | JGI IMG/M metagenome (GOLD analysis project Ga0157363, IMG submission 111477) | Fungus gardens microbial communities from leaf cutter ant in Ribeirão Preto, State of São Paulo, Brazil - Atta sexdens ASBM1 | ecosystem: Host-associated > Fungi > Mycelium > Unclassified ...
CATAAGAAATTATTTATATATATATATATATATATATATATATATATATATAAAATATCCCAAAAATAGAATATAAAAAAATCACATCTATGATAATTGTATATTTAGTGTCTCTTTATAAATCTGCCCTCTCCGTTTATAGACTGTAGGAGAAAATTACCAACTGTGAAACGCTAAACATAGGACAGTATTCATCAATAACTAACGTTACATAAAAAAAGTGTAGTAATATACATCTTGTAATTTTTTTTTTTTTTAATGAAATAGAATAAATGCGTAACTCCCAATGTAAATATTAGATAAAATGATTTGATTATAAGATGAAAGAAGAAATGAAAACATTAATACATAACTAATAAAATATAAATGTACGTTATAGATTGTACCTTGTTATAGATTGTACCCTGTTATAGATCGTACAAATTATTAATTGAGATATATAGTATACATAATGTTTATGTATAACTTTATAAAACTTGTAACGAGGGTATACATTGGAAAATATATAATACATTACAGCACTTTTTTGCTTTTATTTATCTCCTTCATGAGAATAATTTATATTACAGTAATGATAATTTTTTAAAGTCAATATATCATATTAATTCAATCTTTTCTCACATTTATATTATCTTTGTATCTTATTTTCTAAAAACTATTATTACAACTATATATCTCGAATTTTTTCTATTATAATCGCGCGCGTGAGCATTAAGTAGCATAGTATTGTACAAGGATATAGTGAGTTAGTTTATCCGATTTTAACGCACGCAACGTAATATCGAAACTTGTTTTTTTTTCGTTTCACATTTAAAGAGATACTTCTGCATGTTTTAGCATATAGAATATTTAGAAGTTAAATACATAAATATACAGTTAAGGAGCAATATTTAAAAGCTGTAAATATTAGCCTAAATATTATACGAAACATTTTTAATATCATAAATGAAAAATGTCATTTTACAAATTATGTCAATTTCGATTTACATAATTTTCTTTTACATAAACATTTTTAGAACATAATTTGTTTACATAATATATATGCATATAAATATTCTCATAATAAAGAAAAGAATTTTTTTAATTTGCTTTTTGCACTATTTTCAAAGTAACATTTACGATAACATTTCTGTAGTGAAGAAAATATAGTTATTCAAGTGAAAAACTTCCAAGTTTTTCTTCCAAAATAGCAAATATATTTAAAATACTTCTATAAAGACATTTAATGAAAAATAGTTTTTGAATTCGACCAATTTTATAATAATGCAATCAAAATTTTAAAACATGTCATTTACAGATATCTTCCATAACAAATGTTCCATAACATACATACGCGTGCACATGGACGCATCGCACTCGCGCGTATTTCAGCATTCACACGTATGTATTCGAAAAACAAAATTATTTTTTATTTGCAGTATATAAGAAAATAACACATCTGCTTATAAATCGTTGTTAACGCAATATATCAAAGTGCAATATGATTGCAGAAATCTGATTAATCATAGCTTATAAATCATGGATTCAACGAGTAATAATATCTATAGTAAAATAAAATAAGAATTACTAATTCACGCCAAGAAATTATATTAAATATAAATATGTATAATATATATATATATATACATATATATATATATATATTTTTACCTTTTTTTTACCTATATTTAATAATTTAATTGGATTGACTCATAAATAAGTTATGTTGTAGATAATTTATCTATGGAGAATGCCAAGTTATTTTAATGATACTTAATAATTTTTACATTTCCTTAGTAGTAAAGGGTCCCTCAATTACAAATCAGTATATATTATATCAGTACATCATTTTGAAATCGTGAAAACTCTTAAAAGATTTGAAAGTATATATGTGCCATATTATATAACATAACTTTTGACAATTTATTAAGGGAGAAGTGCTATTGTAATGGCTCAAAAATTACATTAATGTATAATGAAAGTGTTATAACAGGTCGAGGAGTGTGAAAATGGTTTATGATAATTTCATTCGAAAAATATCACTCATGGACTGATTCCGAATAAAGGTTATTCCAGTTTAACAATGTTTTGAAATTATTGATGGAATCCACGTTACAAAAGAAAATTAAAAAATGCTAAACATGTCATAGCTCACTGCGTTTTGTTATTTATAAAGGTTCTGTAAAAAAAAAAGAAAGTTATTTATGAATCAATCCAATGTATGTATATGAAATATTACGAAGATCAATATACAGAAAATCAATGTGATTTTAAGAGAGCTTGAAGCATTGATAAATGTACTATGATTTATTTATTGATCATAAATTTACTGAAATGATAAGATACATTTTTCAATGTAAATATCTGGAAAAAGGATAGAAAAAAGAACAAGAATATGTGAAATCATTTTTTATCTAAATTAAGAAGTAAAATATGGAGGCAAAACAAAAAAGATCAAAGAAACATATTTAAACATTTTAGACATTTTTGTTATCTGTTTATACTAATTCGTACCAGAAAAATAAAATTATCAAATTACAATAAAGGCCGTACATCTGTTTTTACATATATAATGTATACACGCGCACGCGCACACACACACACACACACACACACACACACACACACGCGCGCACACACACACCTATCTCGATCTGTTAAGTATAATTTTTTTCCCGCATAATTTATGACTAACTTGAATCTTGAGATAAGAGAATAAATTCAATTCAAGTGAAACCCTCTTTCTCGAGTAGCAGCCAACAGCCTTTCTCTCAGGATTTCTTCAGTAGGATATTCTGGTAATTTTAAGTAATGAACACAAGTATTAACAGAAGGATAACCACCAGAACCAGCGTCCACTTTCCGTACGACAGTCAATCTGGGATGTAAATTACATAAACCACCTGGAGGTAGAGCCGAACAACCAGTGGCAAATTGTAAGAATGCTTTTCTTTCAGATCCCGTTAATGATAATAGTACGTTGACAAATCTTTGGAAACCAGGACTGAAAAAATAGAATTAAATGAAATAATGTGAGATTAATGCTATGTCTATCATTTAAGTCCATTTAATCTATTTTTATGAATTAGTGCAGATTTAAACTTTGCTCGTAATAAATTTATTATAAAAAATAAGTTGCGATATCACAAAGTACAACATATCGTTGATGCACTGTCTTACCTTTCCTTTGTATATCCTAATTTTGGCTCGGTGTAATTGAGCAAATCTTCCCTTGTCCATTGTGGATTCTGTTCTCCACAAAGCATCGCTCTCATTTCATCTGGACTAAAGACATGGAGCTTTTCCATTGGAAAGACTTTTGAAAAGCCCGATTTGAACGCTTCGAGTTGTCTATAAATTCCTTGGTTAAGGCAGTAATTGATCGTAAGATTTGCATATTCTCTTACGTTTTCTCTTGTCACTGTGATATCCAAGCCATTTTCCATCAATTCCATTTGATCATGTTGAAAAACTTTCGAACTTGGTGAATACGTCATGGTTAATGCTAAATCCTCGATAGCCACTGAAGTGCCTGATGGATGAGTAATATATAATGTTTCTTCGTCAGTAGAGCTTGGACCATCGGAAAAAGTTCTATCACGTTTTGTGATCGCGTTTTGTATTTCTCTTAGAAATTCTCCTCTTACAGGATCCACCTCGACAAGATCTTCTATATCTAATAAACCGGCGTACCAGGGACAAGGTTCTAATGAAGAATACACAGCATCGTTTTCCCCTTCTTCCGATATAAAGCTACTCGACATACTAGATGACATACTTTCCTGTGTAACGCCAGTAAGACCGATCTTTTCATTGACATTGTTCGAGATATCACCACGGCACATTAATTTTAAGAATGGACGGGATAACGGTAAATCTACTAATCTATTATCCTGGAGAACTTTTGCCAAGAAGACTCCTAGAAACCAGAAATAACGAACAGCACGATCGCAGCATGCAGAATCTTGCGGTAGTGGGGCTGGGAATAAGCCGCTGGCTCGCGTTACATAATATCCCGCAGGCCGAATTTTCTCTCCAGAAATACATGTTTGCTCTTCATTTAAGATCCGAGTGGCATTATCATCGGCGGTGTCATCGCATAACCAAAGACTCAAGTCTTTGCGTTGCAATTCCGCTGCGACTAGTGCAAAGAATTCTAAGGTAGGTCCAAGACCAGTGCCTTCTTCTCCTACGAATGCTACCTCGAGTATACTCTTGCGACTTGCGTGCACCTACGAGAATAAAAGACAAAATAAATAAATAAATGTACATTGATGAGTATTTTTGTATTATTTCATAATTGTAAGTACAATTTTCTTTCTTTTTTTTTTCCTTTGTACCTTCAACACCTGTTCCGCCCAATCTAATAGCTTTTCTCCCCTCGGTACACTGACTCTTTCGTGCTTGAGCCTGCCGACACGAAATTCATGACTATCATCACGCCGTGGACTTAGACCAGGTGCCCTTTGTCTTTCAAGGATCGCATCTCGCTGCGTTTGTAACCATACAATAGACCGTGAAGCACCAAAAGCGGTACAACTGAAATAAAGTCGTCTTGTTTCAAAAGGCAGCAAAAATGGACAACTTCGTGCGAGCTCTTCACACCAATTGGGCAGTGCACCAGCGGCCAAAGCCAACGGGTCCTGAATTTGTTGTACGATCTTATTCGTGATTTTTTTAGACGTAAAGTCATCTGGATGAAGCCAGTAAGTCATATCGTACTCGTTCTGCTCTGCTAAGCCTTCGTCCCGAATAGTGCCCAAGACAAATACGTGTCTCAAGAGTTGTAGAACATCTTCGACAGTGCACGCGTTTGTGTTTTGCGTCGGATTACGAGAATATAATGTTACGATCGGCGTGGCTCTGCCAGATGATTCCTCGTCTCTGGCTTCTTTATATATTATTCTATATGGAAAGACACAATTAATTTAATTTACTAATTTCTTATGATTTAAAAATACGGTGTAAAATGAAATTCAAATTATTACGTGTAAGTTGGTTCCCATATTCTTTTTAATTTCTCTTGACGGCTGCCTAATTCAGTTAACTGCATCAATTCTTGGACCGCTTGAAAAATACTAGCATGCGAATCGGAAAGTGATATCTCGACATCCGGTATACCCGGGAATCCCGGTCCTTTTAACGATAAAGAAAGTCTAGGCATAGGCAATGATCCTATGCGACTGTTAACTTGCGTCTCGCTACCAGGAGGGGGAACTTCCAAATCAGTTGTCTGTTGTAAAAATACCTCAGAATGATGCAATTAAAAAAAAAATAACATATTTAATTTATTACTTATTAATACATTACTTACTTGATTAATGTTAGTTCGGCCAGGACGTGGATCAAAAGCAGGGATAAGAGCAGAAAATTGACGCTTCAATACAAATTCATCATCCCATGCACGTCTTTTGCTACTCTGTGGTGCTTCTTCTTCCATGAATGCTGCCAAGAGATTACGACTTACCATTACTTCTTCGTATTCACCTTCACAACCATCACCTTCTTCTTCATTCTCTTCATCTTCTTCCTAAGATAATATAATGACGCTTATACATTTCATCATATATATGACAATTTTTTACACGTTAATAAATACAATTTCGATAATCTTGATCTAGACATGTTGTTGAGGCCTTAATCGTACCACTTGATAACACCAGTGATTTCTAAAGTGAGTTCAATGTTGTAGGCGCATTCTTCGACCAATCAGATTGATTCAATTTTTCCGTAGTAAAAATATATCAAGATGTTAACAGAAAATCATAACATAAATTATGTGCAATCAAGTCTTTAAGGAGATCGAGAAAGCAAAATAAAATCTGTGAAGTTTACAGATTTATTTAAGATCCACAACTCTTAATGAAATAAAAGCTGCGCAATTACTTCTTGATCATTTTCTTCATTATCTTCTTCCTCTTCTAGGACACCGTCTTCGTCATCTTCCAATTCAGTCAAAAGCGTTGGTCCACCAGTAGTACGACCTCCACCGGTGCTAGAAGTTGCTACACCTCCGCAGGATTCCAAGAAATCTTCAAGACTGACCTGAAACCATGAATATTTGCATATTGCATATCATAAGGCAAAATCAAATCTTACACTTTCTTTCAAATAAACAAACATTTGTGAGAGTAAATTTCAATAAATATTAGTTATTAAAAAATTATTCAAATGGTAATTTTACCTGCTCGCTATCGCTACTTGTACTAGTTAGAGACATAGTAAGCGCTTGTCCTAAACCAGGTCCGGTTGTCGTAGTAACGCCACTACCCGCTACTTGTCCGCTACTTGTTAGACTTGGATAACTTTGCGCCGTACTAAGTAAACCACCAGGAAAATTGGGACTGAGTGCCAATCGTACGAGACTAGATACAGAATTCGGTCCTCGAATTGGATTACAATTCGTATTAGAATTTGAAGCGAGATGCTGTCCACCTGCAGGTCCTAAAAATTACCTTTTTTTGTTTCTTAAGAATTATTTGCTACGAAAGAGATGCAATGTGTTACAAAGAGACAAATTATCGTTTTCCTAATGTAACTAAATATAATCAAAGAGATAGCTTTACGTAAACATTTCGCAAAAATACAGCGTACATGTGAAGTGTTGATGGTTTAATGATAATAATAATTATTATAATAATAAAATACAATTGTACAGTGATAAAATGATAACAAATGTAATTTTGCCGCATGTAATTACTTAATTTGGAACTAACCTAATGTTCGTCTTCGCGCCATTGCAGCAAAAGTTTCCAACAAACCAGTAGCAGCTGTTGATTCCAAAGTATTGTTAGCATCAGAACAAGCGAGATTAGGCACAGATACCGACATGGGATTGGTAACCACAACAGGACAACCGCCCGTTGTATTTTGCGTAGACGAGCTAGCTTCTTTCTCTCGAGTACAGTCTTTAGCAACTAATTCGAAGGAAAAATGTACGGAATTTTTACATACGTCAATATGATCACGAGGGAAAGAAATCAATGTTCGGTCTAATTAAAATGCGGTCGTATATTTACCGCATACAAACAAAAAAGGTATTTAAAAGATGTTATAGACGATCTCTCGATCCGATTGATACGATTTAAATATAAGCGTTACAGTGCTAAAATGAGTTTATTGAAAGGAATACACATTTATACACATACCATCCGCGATCCCAGGATGATGTCTCGGTACAGATTTAATCCTTAAGTTTTCATCCGACTCGCCAGAAACGCTGATTCTAACAGGAACTAAACCAAGTAACTCACCACTCAGAAAACTATTAGTATTGTTGCGCAATCTGTCAGCACCTTCTCTCATACGATCCAAAACTTCAGCGGTTTCCAAACTCAATAAACCTCCACTAGCCTATGTGTATAATGTAGATCATATTAATTTATCATATAAACTATGATATCTTAGAGAAAGACGAGAAAAATATTACTTTCAAACAGCAATAACAACAATAACAATAATCTCATAATTCACCTTATTTCCTCGTACAGTAGCGAAAAGTGGTTTCGAGCTTGATGCTCGGTTACTGGTGCTATTAACGGGACAGTCCGTATTGAGAGTGAGACTCTCGACGATAGTAGCTAGATCGCTAGTAACAGTTGTATCTGGTCTGGGATGCAATACAACTGAAAGTTCACTCGTCGAGTTTGCCCCGCTCTCACCAGTTACGGCAACCACTGCTTCCGCACGAGCTACCGACAACACACTCTCGGCTATCGACTCGGCAGCTTGCTGTTCGTCGCAAAATTAGATTAATAATATCTTTGAATACGTAGCCTCTTATAGCAACATAAGCTTTCATAATTTAATAAATGCACATGACAAATAAATAAATTTTACCTTTGCCGCTAGATTATCCGCACTCGCAGCTTGATCTGTAGAAGCTACCGAACTACGCATGGCGGTATCGGTACAGTCGGGTAAACTAGGAGTGCTGTTTGATTTTCGACCCGTTAAAACACCTCCGCCACTCTTACATTTTGTCATGTTGTCTGTATCCAAACCAATGCCAACCAATCTGAGATCATACTTTCCTTCGGCACCCATTCTATACGAATTCGATCCACCATGATCCCATGTTACGTCTATCCATCCGTTATGTAATTCTCCTGTAACTGTACCTTCACCTATATTAAAATCAGATCCAGTGTTACGTTCCTGTATTAGTCAGTACACATTGGCAATGAAATTATTATCATGCACATACCTGGTGGTACGCCATCCTGATCTCTCCACTTCCAATCTAGACCTCTAGCTACTCGAACTCCTGCAACTAAATGTTTAAGAACTTGCATCTTGATAAATCTTCTTTGTTTCCGTACACCGGCTTCTGCTTCCTTAGCTGCACGGCCTAAATCTTCACACACTCCAGTAACTTCCCCATAAACCTCAAAACCAGACACAGAGAGATAATGCGTCTGTCCTGAAGCATTCTTGCCAATTTGCTGTAGACGTAAATGTCGCCAACCTTGCGTCTCTTCACTCGGTGGCTCCAATGTCCAAGTAGACGTACTACCCGGCTCATTCAAAGAACAATCGTCTACATGAGCGTATAACGTTATCCAAGTAATTCCATCCTTTGACGCTTGAAACATCCAATTCCTTAATGCACTTCTACCATATCCCCTCGCATGTCTCAAGGTATAAGCGCTCGGAATAATCCAAACTCCAAGATCTATCGAGAACCATGCCCGTTTGTCGTCGTTGGTATGACAATTTAATGCCGATGGATCACGGCTAAGTATATCCTCAAGATGACCATATGGAAGATTTCGTCCGTCGCTCGACGTAACAACAACCAATCCATATTGCCCCGGGTTTACCCATTCGGAACAAGTTTTAGCATTTGTCCCGATCCAATATAATAAACCATTTTCGTCGAAGTCATGTTGATACTTGAACGTTATTCTATTTTCTTCCTTTAATCTTTTCACGAAAGCAAATGTAGACCTATCGTGATCATGCCACTGCTTAGCCACCATTTTTAACAAATGGTTCTCCAATTGTTGTATCGTACTTAATGGTTCCATCTTTAAACTGCGACCAGATCTATCTATTAATGCGCTCTCGCTAGAAGCTTTTTCTAGTCGAAAACGTAATCTCCTCGTCAAAATCTGCAAAATGTAACAAAACACGCGCATGAGAAACACATGTGCGAAAGAAGTTTATTGATATGCATATATCTGCATTGTTACCTGCAAACCGTAGCCTGATCCGGGTGTGTCATACAAATATACGGGTAATTTTTCTATTGATTCCAACACCGAAATCAACTTATGGACTAAAATCTTGGCCGAGTTAAGCTCTTTATTTGTGTCTTTTGTTTGAAAGCAATTCTTGAATGCAGTTATCCTTTGCATTCTAAGTTTAGTGGCTCTCAATGTTGGGAGCGTGGGTCCAGAAGGTGCTGCCAACAAAGCAAGTAACGCTTGTACAAGACCACTGGAGTGCAGCTCATATGCGGAAACTCGACCCTCTTCATTCAACAATACTTTGAGTTGTTCTAACGCAGTTTGTAGTATATTGCGCCATTCCCGACTCCCAGATTGTTGTTTTTGAGATGCTTTTTCTATTTGATTAACAATGGCACCAAGCTTAGCAACTACACCGCGTGGTTGAGCTTGAGCTGCTTTAAAGTAACGTTCGTATATCTCTTGTGCTTGTACTTTAACTTTCTGCTTGATCGCTTCGATCTTCGATCTTAATCTTTTCCCTCTTTTGCCAGTCCAACCTGCTGCAAATTCTGGACCTATAATATGTAAATTATGAGAAATAATCGTAAGACCTTAAGGATTTTAACAGTAATAGTATTATGCTGATATAATGAGATACTCCTCTCATACCTAAGCTTGTTTCCGCTGTAAAGGAATGTTTAGTACCTCTGTTTGATTCAAAAATAAAACCTGGTAAGTCTTCTCTTAAAATAGTTGCTTGTTGTTGACCATCACTATTATGTATACATAATTCACTTTCCTTTCTACTAGATAATGCCCAATTTCCTACGACCAGACGTGTAGTACCAGGCCGAGAGAGCACAGGTTGACTTATAAAATTCACTTTTAATTGACTACGCGCTCTTTGCAGTTTCTCCAAAAATTCACCACGATTTTCTGAAATGTACGGATCATATCGTGTGATCAGATAATTTATCTCGCTTGACAATAATTTCAAGATATGAAAGAGAATGCTATTACGTTTATTATAAGAAAGTAAAAAAAGAAAAGTTAAATATTTTTATATCGCACGTTTGTAGAATATACTAAAAAGAGATAATAAGTATAATGTGTGAGTCATTAAACACGAGTTAAACATGTATGTAACCTACCTTCAGTTGTAAGTGACTCAGTGTTCCTCCCCTTTCCTGTAGGCAGTTAGTAAAACGTTATTTTTTACATAGTTCCCCTAACGAAAGTTAATCACAAATGGAAAATGTAATGTATTAAGTGACGTTGAGGAAACTATATTCATTTATAATTAATGACGAAAAACAATAAAGAAAATGGTAATAGTAAGATTAATATGAAAAATGGTGCGAGGTTGATATGACTTTTGCAAATATAAGCGTGCGTTTTGTGTGTGTGTGTGTGTGTGTGTGTGTGTGTGTGTGTGTGTGTGTGTGTGTGTGTGTGTGTCGCGCGTAGGCGGGTATATGTATGCTCACCCGA
>Ga0157363_1007014_pt1 | contig 10643 bp, 1 predicted proteins | sample AttsexASBM1_FD_111477 | JGI IMG/M metagenome (GOLD analysis project Ga0157363, IMG submission 111477) | Fungus gardens microbial communities from leaf cutter ant in Ribeirão Preto, State of São Paulo, Brazil - Atta sexdens ASBM1 | ecosystem: Host-associated > Fungi > Mycelium > Unclassified ...
AGATATATATACACACACACACACACACACACACACACACACACACACACACACACACACACACACACACACACACACACACACACATCTGGCCGTAGAAATTATTAAAAATCGAAAGCAATCTGACAGGCGATGGATGACAGTTGATGGATGAAAACGCATGTCATGTTTCTGGTATCTACTACTGTTCAATTAATCTCGATTTTTCAAATAATGGTCTTATTTTAAGATAAAATCAAATGCTTTCAAGATATATTCTGCATTATTAAATTTATCTAGCTTTTACTATTTTGGATGCAACAGGAATAACGTTACATATTTACATTTTTTCTGTACGTTTAAATAATAACGTAAAAAAAAATCTCACTTTTGAAATAAATCGTTTAATTTGCAATATATTTGAGCGTCACTTCTGCTGTGATTTAATCACAGCATTTTATATATGCAGTCATCAATTATATTATACAGTTTCATTAAATCTATTATGTCAACGCTACGAAAGTTCATCGCACTGTCACGAGGACGAGTCGGGCTAACTAGGAGTTACACCGCTAATAAATCTGATGGAAATTCAATAGCGATTTCGGGGATTATCTATCCCGCACGGCATCATCGATCGCACATACATCGCCGAGAATACGCCAGGAATTTTTAAATACGGAACACGAGAACGCAGGGGTGGATAAATCCGACGCGCAAACGGCGGTATGAGAGCGGCAAAAAATTCATATTACTACAAATGCGGCGCGAATGAATTTACGACAGCCATAAATTCTTGCTTATTCCAAATTATGCCCCATATCTGTCGTTACCTGCCGCGACAGGATAAATTACGGTGTAGATAACACTGATATCTGTCCGTTTATAATAAATAAAGCGGTCTAATTTCGAATGTCCGCTCTCGGTTCGCCCGTCGATGAATAACGACGCTCTTCTGTCGTCGGATTAAAGGGCCAAATAAAAAAGAAAGGAAAAAGAGAAAACATTCAGGATTCCCGAAACTATCGTCGGCGTGCCGTGCACTCCTGAAATAACTGTCGTTCCGATGTCTTTCTCTTTTACTTTTTTCTCCGTTCCGCACTATTCGTTTGCTACTCCTTCCTTTTCATCTTGTCTTTTTTTTATTCGAGCGTCTCGTACTAGGTATTCGACCATTCTAACCCGAATGCGGTGGTTCCGAGTGGGTCGACCGACTATTGGACATTCCACTCCATTTGCGAGACCTTTAAAATTGTAATATACTTCTCCTTCTTTTTTTTTTTAATTAAATTCCCATCCGCCCGTTCGTGCCTCTCGTTCGAGCGTCTATGCTGAAGACGCAAGGCTCATCGAATGCACTAGAACTCGATCTCACGACGATTTTTCACGGTTTTCCTTCTTTCTTCCCTTTTCCGATTAGAAGCTGAATATCTGGAATTCATGCCATTCGTCGCATGTCGACGCACGTTCAGTATAGAACACACATTCAGCGCAAAACGATCGATGTGATATGGAGCTCTCAATATTACGGATCAGTATCTATCGGTAGGTCAGATGCAACATCTTGTCGGTATTTTTTGTATTTCCCTTCTTACAGGAATATCTCAAGATGTAGATATATTGTATAATATATGCATACACATATACGTACACACATCGCGAAGTTGAATAAAACTGAATATTACAAAGTGACTTAAATCGTTTTGAAGGTTATTTAAAATTTTGCGTTACTGCTAGCGTGATACAAAGCGTGTATTCACTGAGAAAATCTGTTTGGTACTTGTAACTATATATTACATATTACTATGATTATAACTCCTATAGTATTAGTAACAATAATTATATTGTATTCTATCAATCAATATATGTATATAATTAGCAACCAAAAATGACTAATTATAATTAAATTATAATTAAAGTAATATCTACTAGTAGTCATAATCATAATTATAATAATATATAATTACAATACCAAACAGTTTTTCTCCCAATATTCCTATAAGTTTATGCATTCAGAGAAATATTTCGTATTTTTCACTATACACTTTAAAAAATAAAATGTTAATTTTAACATTTTTGCATGTCTCAGAAAGTCCACTATTATATATTTTTAAGTTAAAATTAATATTTTATTTTTTTTTAATAGTGTAATTGCATGATAATAAAATAATTATGGTTAAGATCCATTTTTATAATTATTATATGGTACAATCATTATATGATATATTGTTAATAATAATTATTATATTTATAAAATTATTTTTTTATATATAGAATTGTAAATATGATTTTTTTTAAAGAGTTTTTTAAAAGAGTTGTAAATATGATTATTATTATTATATCATAATAACTAACAACTAAAACTGAAGCTCCTACCTATAATTATTTTATTTATAGTAAGCACATTTTTTTCTCAGCGTGCAAATAAATATTACGTGTAAATTAAATTTGCAAATTATTGTTAAAATAAGCTGATAAAAATATACAGTTAATTTTATACATATATATATAGCATGCATATGTAAAATGGAATATTTTACGAATTTTGTTTTTACTAACAGTAATTGTAGTGCAACATAATAATTTAAGAACAGAAAATTTTTTACAAATTTGTATCAATTCTTTTGTTTAATTGCTAATATGAAATTAATTTAATATTTATACGAGATAAATTTAATGTTTAATATTTGTTTTAATTAATATATTTATATTACGAATGATTGTTACAATATATATATATATATAAATATATATATATATATAAAGACGGTAATTAATTTTGAAATGTCGTAAAAAATTGTTATGAAATCTTTTAATGGATACATCGCGAAAATAAAACTCAGAGACGCGTGTTGAATAGTTCGAAACTAAAACCAGCAACAAAACGTATCTCTCGCGCAATCCTGGTGCGTTTACTCATGCCAACCTGCAATTTGAACAGGAACTTTGTCTACGTTAATGGTGGTCCCTCTCATGCATACGCTATAAATCGGCCGATGGCTAAAACCGTTTACAGTGTCGATTCACGCACCGCCAGGCTTTGATTCGGCATTGCGAAGAGCAATTTTCCCGGTGTCGGTTCTGTATGACGAACACACACGGACATATCACGGCTTTTACGGAACGTGAACGCGAAGCTCGTTTCTCGCTTTTGTATAAGTAGCGCAAAACTCACAAAAAACTGTTTGCTCCACCGTGCACGCCGGCGTCGTCAACGAAAATGCGAAACTTCGTAGCTTTCCGGCAAAGAGAAATGACCGAACTTCCTTATAAATCTCTGTTATCCTCTGAGATAAAGAAAAATATATTTGTCGGTGAGACAAAAATTTTGTCAAGCTCACGACTTTTAATGAACACCAGTTTCGATCATTTGAATTATTCCTATAACTTTTTATTTTCTTTTTGATTATTTATTTCTGGATCATTACTCTTTGTGATATTTCCAGAGACTTGATGTTGACTCAATAGTCTGATTTTGATCAATTTTGGAAAAAAAATATTCCTTTTTACACTAAGAGAAAAATTTTTAGTATTTGTAACTATAGTTACATGTTACTGTAATATTAGTGTAATAATGGCTCTACATATATATATATATATTGTATATATAAAATTTTATCAATTTATGATCATTTTTTTAGGAAAACCGTTTAGAAAATATCGCCCAAAATGAATATTATTAAATTATAGCAATTAAAATAAATTATTATACCCATTTTTACTTCATCAATTTCACACACACACACACACACACACACACACACACACACACACACACATTTGTTGCTGAATTATACATATAATTATCATTAATAATATTAATAATCACAATCATGATAACATATGTAATAATATTATAATCACAAATATCAACAATTTTTCTCAGTTTATGATTATAGAAATAACTAAAAAATAACTAAAAAAGTTATTTGTCTTTATATCTTATTTTATAAAGAATTATATTTCATTAGATTGCTTCGGCAAGAAATTGCACTTATCTAATCTAATTTTTTAATCTTGATATAAAGTTTCTGTGTGTAGATTTTTTAAAAGTTGATATTGAACAAAAGAAAAATTTGCGAGAGAAACTCCCTCTCGGGAGTTCATCGATTATCAAATATTGTGTCGGAAAAAGTAGATTTTCAACAAGAAATGAGAAATATAAATAAGGCGAAAAAGACCGAAGTGTCACAAGGGAAGGAAATTTTATCTTAGAGCCCCTAAAGGTGCGATTCATGAATCGCGTGGGGAAATAAAAGGCGATAATAAAAAGAACAGAAAAGAGACATTAGTATCATCTTGTATACAAATTTTGCGTAATATTGCATCGATAATTTATATCTTATTAGAGAAGACGGAAACCTCGCCATGCAATCGATTGCTGAGAATAAATCATAAAGGAAAAATTTTATCAGACAAGGATAAAACTTTTTATATTTGTACACGTAACCCTGTATTTATGCAAGCATAACTCGTTACTCTAAAATTTTCCAGGACCCTAAAAAAAAATAGAGATTTGGGAGAACATCGATACTCGTAAATATTGTCGTCCGACAATTTCCGTGACGTAGGATCGGATTAAAAATAAAACGCGCGACTTATCGCACGACTGTAAATCGTTTTATGTGAAAAGTTCGGGGACGGGGGATATACTGTTCGCCGATCGTAAACGTGTCTAGAACACGTTCGTTCCAGGTTCGATAACGTACACGCTGTCCCAATAACGTTTCTGACAAACCGTCCCTGAGCGGGGAAAGGACCAGAGCCGCCAACCGACCGATTCTCGTACAGCCACTGAAAACTTCCTAAGCACTGTAGAAAAGAGGCCGGAGGTAGAGGAGAGTCATGTGGAGAGGAGAGTCGAAGAGGTGAATCGTGCGGAACTCGGTCGACGGTGGAATAGGATTAGACCCGAGCTTTAATGCCTTTTAAGTCAATCGGAATTAACCTAATTGAATCGATCGGACCACTTTGACGCGCTAGCCTAACTCCGACGGTGGTTTCCTTCGCGACTTAACGTCCAACAAAATAGTCCATCGTCGTTTCATCGGACGGTCCTGTGAAAGTGTTAGATAAATCCTATCAGCCGCTAGACGACGTAATGCCGAAGAGAGCTTACCGGCCATGCACTCGCCCATTATTGTTCTTATACGCGCGCGGCCAAAGTAATGAGCGGTTTAAGCATTTACGAGAGGCGTGTATTCAGCGCGCTTAAGAGAAAACCACGTGAAAACGTATGAAAAAAAGATTTACGAGGTATGACAACGTTTACGCACGAGTTCGTCTTCCTGGCCGTGCGCTTTCTAGAGTTCCTTCTCGCGCAGCCACGGCAAAGTGAGTTTGCCGTACTCTGCATTATAAAACGCGCATACGTCACTGCCGCAACGCCAGCTCTACTTTCGCGGTAGAGTTCTATCCACCTGACAAAACTAAGGCTATTCCTTCAGTTTTACTCGTCCAGGCAAGTGCACGAAGAATTGGTAAGTGCACCCGCGCCGGGTGGTTTCTGAATTTGAGGCGACATGCTGTCTCGCATTTTCATTTAAAAGAAAAAGATTATCAGTCAGAATTCAAGATAAAAGATGTAAATAATTCGTAACATTTCTTTATAAACCATTGGTCCTAAAATTTATTAATATTATATATTTTTTCATTACCAAAAACTTATTCAATTTTATTAAAAGATTGATCTTGATAAAAAAATTAAGGATTTTATGTGATATATCTACTATAAGATAAAAGTATTAAGTTTATCAAAGTTTATAAGATCAATGAATGCGAAGTGATATGGCCACGAAGTGATAAGGACAGAGTAGGAAAGGCAAACTAGACATTCGTAATCGCAGCTTAGAATGCATGGAATAATTGTGCTCGAACGAGCAAACGGACGCATCGCATTGTAGGCGGCTTAAATGTTACTGCAATCATAAAATATAATTTCTTTGCGGAGCGGCTTATTATGCCATTCGTTCTTTCACTCGTGCTCGCATTCGCGCCCTCTGATCCTTTTTTAAGTCTCGCTTCGCCATTAAGTACTTTACGCCGCGGCAAAACAGCCGACTCTGCATTAGAGTAACCGTGAGGATGGTCCGCCAGGCAGGGCCGAGAGCGGTGGACCGTACATAATGTATTTGCGCGTATGTGTGTATGCGTGTACATTGTATACAGAAATGTACCTCGGATATGAGGAAATATCTCATGCATCCTGTAATAAAGTGGAGATAAACAGGGAAATGGGCTTCTTTCGGGTGGCTTTTCTACCCGCATTTTTTGCGCAGCCAACGGGTTTGCAAGTTTTAGAGTTGTTTGCACCCTTCGTTTGTATTCTCCTTTTTTATCGTTATATCTCACTTTAGAAGTGAATCATACTTGACGTGTATATACAAGATTAATACGAACACCGGAAAGAATATCATTTCGATATATGTCTTGTCTCTTGTCGACAGTATTTTCAAATGTAATGTCAAATGCGTTTTTTTAAATGAAATTGTCTGACAGGTAAGAGTGACATTGTCGTATGGAATGATGTGAAGAAATGAGAAAGGCGAAAATGATCGGGACGGAAGGAGGAGTAAGAAAAATAATTAACGTGCGAAGTCGCGAGCCGTCTGTTAACAATTTGTCAATTGCTCGACCGGGTTTGTTGACCCAGCAGAATTGTCATCATCTTCTAATTGGTATGAGAAAGAGAGGATGAGAATGAAATAGAAACGGTTCTACTTGGCAAATTTTATCAATTTCGCTATTTCCTGGCAACGGTCCAGCGATTCTGATCGCCACAAGCGAAGCGTTTATTCTCTTATCTCTGCACTAGCGAGGGATTCGTTCGGGAAATCGCAGAACACGTTTATAACATCGCAGATTTCCTGAGCCATCCGGGCGAACATTTTGGTTTGGATTTATGCAATACAAAACTTGAAACGCGACATTCGGATGATACGTTTCATACGAGACACGTGAGAATTCTTTCTCTCTCTAGGACGCTTCTTTTAAAATGTTTGATATTTTTCAGAGTTGGGAATGTTACTTTATAAAAATGACACGTTACCATCACCATTACTTTTTGTAAAAAGTAACTTATTATTACTCGTCACTAATTTTAATTTAAAAAGTAACGAGTTATTATTTTTATCATTTAGAAAGTAATGATTTATTTTTGTTTTAATAATTAATATTAATTGTAACAATCAATATTAAAATTTAAAACACTCTAAGCTAGTCTTTATATAGCTCTTCTCTCTATATTAAACTTTATCTAATAAATGTCCTATAATGTTCTTATATTAATTTTTTTACTTTTTAATATACTTATATTTAGATGTTAATTTATGAACGCAAATTTTGTTAAACATTTCTATTAAATATTAATGTTGTTATTAAGAATGTAATTCAATATTGCCAGTAAAAAAATTTATTTATATAGTTCTCACTTTACATATACACATACTGCAAATTTTCAGTGTTTTATAATTAGCAATGACTATATACATATCGGAATGCAACTTAAAATATAAAGCACAAAACATTTTTTAATATTAAATTTTATTTAAATAAAATATTTTTATCCAATCAATAATAATGTAATATATATAAATAAATATAAAGATACAGAATTTAAGTAACGATAGATAACAGCTGAATTCATTATCGTTACATTGTAAAAATATAATAAATCTGTAATGATAACAATGTTACCATTACAGATACAAAAAAACAATGATGATATTACCGAGAAGAATGATAACAGTAATTGCGTTACAAGTAGGTAACATGTTGCTTCCCAAATCTGATATTTTCTATATATTTGAAATCATAGCCTTTCGTAAAAGAAATTTAATACATTTTGTACATTGACAATAATTATTATTATTATCATTTCAATTTCTGAAAAATATTTTTGATCAGTGATTTTCAACCGCTCACTATTTTCTGCAAATACATGTCGGTAAATTTATTTTAAATTTTACTCAAACAAAAACAAAGATAATAAACTTCTGTGTGATCGGTCTCTTTTTAACTGAAAATTTTTTTTTATATCCACACACAATTCATATCTTTTCGCTAGGATATAAAAATATCTCAAGTGATTATGTTTGCGTTAATACTGCAATTATATATTCGTTTTTTTCCTTTCCTCGGGTCAATAAAATCTTCAAAAGCGAAAGAGAACAGTCTTTATCAGATGACATTTCGTATTATACGGGATAGGAATGCATGACAGGAAATTGATACGTGCGTAACAGAGGATTATGTTCCTCGATATATCGCAATGCCTAAAAAAAGACAATTTGTCAAAGAGGGATAGAAATCGGCGACGCTCATATATCACATAAATAAGATGTTAAATAAAATCAAGCTCTCTTGTTGAGAATCGGACAACTACTTTATGCGACTACCGTTTGCGAGAAAGAGATGAAGAGAAAGAAAGAGAACAGATCGTATGCATACGTTTACAAGTTACAAGTTGCGTAAAGCCTCGCGGCGCATAAAATTCGCGATCGAAAGCTGTCATGTTTCTCTCTGACGATTTCCGTATATTGCAGCGGACACTGTATATTCACAGATGTACGAATAGATCACGCGCTTACATAGCACGAAAAGGAAGCAGAACAAAATTAATTCGTAGCAAAATATTGTAAATTCAAATTGTCTATTACATAAGTTGAGAAATCGATCGCTCACGATATCTTATATGGGGGATGAATGTTAGAATGTAAATGATGATAAAGCTTTTGATAGAAGAGGAAATACAGGAATCATCCTCTTTTGCAGGAAAGATGTTGTACACTCAATACGTGCTGTAAGTGCACGACGCGACGATAGAATTTTTACGATATCGTAAACTATCTATGCGCGGAAAGCCATAGTGATAATACGTACTCTGCTCTTCTGGATATTCTTCCGTATACGCCAACTCTTCACCAACGAAGAGCACGAAATATCGAACGAAGTACTGTATAAGAACCGAATGCGCTACCGGCCTTTGCGCTGGCATTGCTGAAATTTTATTAGATAGATTTTTCACGTCGATCTCTTCTTTCCTGTCTATCGTGTGCCACGTTTATGTCTCTTCCTTTGGTTCCTTTTCCTTTGTCGTTTTTTTTTTCCATTCACATAAGGATGCACGGAAGTCTGGCTGGCAGGCTTCGGCAGCCAATATCTCGGAGTGCGACTTAGCCTTGATCCCTCTTTTATATCCACTGGATTTAAATAATGGAGACCATGCTAATTCGTCGTCAGTGACGGTCAACCTTCAAACGCACTCGACGGAATTCAATCGCGCAGCTGGGAATCTTTTGCGAAAATTCAGAAAGAACGTTCTACTCGAAAATCCATTATCTTTTTACTTAAATTTGATTTATACTCGAAACGAGAAAGAACATTTACCGATCTATCGCTGATGCATATGAATTACGAATGCGATAAAACTACAATGATATTACTTTGAAATTGTAAACATTTTTTGTGAGATTTGATTAAATTCTTTTGGCATTTTTTTGAACTTTATTGTTTCATATTTATAGTTTTTAATTATATTTTCGAGAGAATGTCTCTAGAATTATTTTTCGTATCATATTTTTTCATATTTTTCATAATTTTTTATTTTCCACCATGCGTGCATAGTTTTTCTATTTTATTATTGGGAGTACAAATTAGTTCGATCTGTTTTTTTGTGCATTTATTTCAAAACAAAATGAATGAACAGATCAATTAAAGTATTGTCCATCGCTGCCTACTACCTTTTCCCATCTCTCAGGCAATTTTCAAATTTCATCTCGGAAAAATGGAGGCGATCCAATTTTGGAGCCAATTTTCGATTTCTGCGAAAGAAGTGAACCGGTGACTTGCTGCATTCTTCGGAACAACCAGTAATTAGAAGGAGCAATGTCTGGAGAATACAGCGGGTGTGATAAAACATCCCATTTGAGCGTTTCCAAATATTTTTTTACGACTTTAGCGACATGAGACCGAGCGTTGTCATGAAGAAGAATAATTTTATCATGTCTTTGCTTATATTCCGGTTTTCTCGCAATGCACGGCTCAAACGAATTAATTGTAGCCGATACCGATCGCCCGTAATGGAATCGCCAGATTTCAGCAGCTTATAGTAAACAAGACCCTTTTGGTCCCACCAGATACAGAGCATGATCTTCGAACCATGAATGTTCGATCGTGATGTTTATGTTGAGGTCGATGGCAACGATTAACCGGGCTTAGCGTAGAATTTTTTCTTCTTGGGATTATCGTAGAATATCCATTTCTCATCTCCAGTCACAATCCGATGCAAAAAACCTTTTCTCTGTTGTCTTTGGATCAGCTGTTCGCAAGTGAAAAATCGCCTTCCAACGTCTCTCGGTTTCAGTTCATAAGGCACCCAATTTCCTTGTTTTTGAATCATTCCCATGGCTCTCAATCGTACAGAAACGGCTTGTTGAATTATCCCCAATGATTCTGCAAGTTCCTCTTGCGTTTGATTCTGATCTTCTTCGAATAATGCCTCTAATTCTTTGTCTTCGAATTTTTTTGGCTGTTTTGGCCAAAGCGAGGCTTGTCTTCAACGCTGAAATCTCCATCCTTGAAACGTCGAAACCATTCTCTACATGATTTATCAGTTGGAGCAGTGTCACCATAAACTTCGACAAGCATTCGATGGGCTTCAGCCG
>Ga0157363_1007015_pt1 | contig 10642 bp, 5 predicted proteins | sample AttsexASBM1_FD_111477 | JGI IMG/M metagenome (GOLD analysis project Ga0157363, IMG submission 111477) | Fungus gardens microbial communities from leaf cutter ant in Ribeirão Preto, State of São Paulo, Brazil - Atta sexdens ASBM1 | ecosystem: Host-associated > Fungi > Mycelium > Unclassified ...
AATTGTTAAAGACTAGTCTCCGTTTATTCTGTAACTTTTAGCATGGCAAATTGGAGGGATCTCCTAATGATCACTAAAGGCATAGCTTAACGCTCAATGATCTCGCTTGTACATAAAATTTACATATCGATAGCATTCTAGGGTTAATGCAAGTCGATTGCTGAAGACAATCGACGAAGAACGGGGTACCATCCCCATTCCACGAGACTTTCGCGGAAGTCTGGAAAACGTGAATTTCACGTCGCGGTAATTTAGGTGCGTTATAGTGTAGCCTTTGAACAATGTGAGGAACTGGCGGCCCATTATGAGTCGGCGACAGAGAGGGTATTGTACCGGATGTCTCGAGTTCTCCGATGTCCTCAACGACCGGCAGCCGTGCACGCACGCATGCACGCACGCTCGTATATCGCGGAAACGTGCGTACACGCTTTTCGCGTGCGACGTGTGTCATTATAAAGCCGGCCGTGTATGTGTCGTCGGGGCTTCGCACTCTTGTGGCACCATGTGTTTGTAACGAGCTCGATCACGGTATCATATCGCGACATATCGCGTGTTTGTGTTTCGAGTCTCGTTACACAGAATTTACAGAAAGCGAGCTGCGAGCATTATTTATTGTTTGTTATTTTGAAACAGATTTGACCCTGGCGATATGTTGGAAAATAAATTTTTGACCATAAAGCTTTGAACGCGAAAAAATGTTCATAAATTATAAACGGAGAAATTATTCGATCTATAGAAACTATTCTGCATTTTTATCTCGAAAAAATCAACTTTGAATTTCATTGGAATTTCATTAAATCGAATTATTCTAAATAAAACGAACATGAGAAAGTATGAGAGAAATATTTCTGTATATTTTTTTTTTCTTTAATTAATGTTTGCTATGAATAATGCTTGATATCGTTGATGTGTATTGGAAATAAATAGCGAGGTACTCGTTGTTCAGTTTCGCTTCATTTGCAGATTACTGTGAATACGGGTACATTTATGCATTTAAATAAACTTATTTCAAAAATTACGTGCGACGTGAGGGCGAGAGAGAGAGAGAGAGAGAGAGAGAGAAAGAGAGAGAGAGAGAGATACTCCCCGAATCTGTATTCTCATTACGAATGCAAATGTACACATTTTTCCGATTGAATTCGATAACCCCGGATGTTTAATCCATGTTCAGAGCCGATGGTTTGTGAGGCGAAATGAACTTTTAGCCGTTTCATATCCATGAAAATGGAATCCACGAAAAACTTTAATCTGGCTTTCAATCAACTAAGCTCGCCGTCGGCGAGCGTTTCTCGAGAATGGATCGATGGACGGGATGCCCGAATAAACCTATAAGAATATTCCGCTATTAAATCTATACACGAATTACATTTTTATTTAAATTTAAATATTTATGGGCTCTATTTCCTATTGGTATTGTGTATTTCAATTTTGAACTAATTTTTTTAGATTCAATATTATATTTTATTATATTTTATTACGTTATATATATAAATCCTCGTCGGAATTTAGTTATCCAAGCAACTTAACCTTCTGCCAGCAATATTGGATTTTAAAGGCATAATCGATTTTTTTATTGCGAATTCTGGTAGATAAATTGAAATCTGTAATATAAAATAAATAAAATGCAATCATGATTATAAAAACTTTCATGATTATAAAAACTCGTTAAAGGTTCCACAAGTACCTACACAAGAATTTTTTCAGACTTTATATAGTCCGGAACAATATAAAAATCTAAAGTTCGAAGACCCAGGCTGCGGACAAAGGATAAAAATTTTACATTGTTAACAAGGATTAAAATTGAAACGCATTTAGTTTTTAATAGCGTTATCTTTATTTAATAATATAATTGGTTTGTGTAACGATTGCTTGACGTACAATTATTTTTATGTTATATAAATTGTTCTTTTTTAATATAAAATTATTTTCTTTTGTTAATATTCAAATTAAGTTTTAGGGTGCTGCTTCTCTTTTTTTATTTTGGCTTCACTCTTCTTTATGCACCACAATGTTAGGTAGTACATGCTAATTTCTACCAGCCCTTTTATAACATTTTTCAACGGTTTATTCTTTGTACTTTATAGAAAATCAAAGTCATAGTATTACGAAGAGTGTTACAAAGGGAAAAGAGAAAGAAAATGGAGAGACGAATAAATGGAAAAGGGAAAAGGAGAGAGACCGGCTGTCGCCAAGAGGAAATTTTATTTTCTTGCGTTTTAATCTCCAAAATTATTTTCGAGCCAAAATTACGAGAAATTCAGTTCTCTTTAGAAAAAGTTGCGAACTTTATTTATACTGAGAAAAAAGATATAGTAATAGTAACGAAAAAAGAGAATTATTCACAAATGACCGATTATCATTGGATTATTTTGTTAATATAACAAAATACAATATTTTTTTGTTAGATGAACAAAATTTTTTTATTTAACAATACAAATTTATTTGATTATTTAAACTTTTGTAAATAACAATATGAAATTTGGTTGCCATTACAAAATAAGTATTCTTTTAATAATTTCAACAAAATAATCCACTATAGTACAGCAAGGAACATTTCACGGAATTAGAGATGGCGTGTCTTCTCATAAGAGAAATTCAACGTCTATCTGTAAAGCCGAGACGATTAGAGACTAATCTCGTGAATTTCTCAATCCTTGCTGTGATCAATCATGGTATTTTTTCAAAGCGATTAGTAATCTCAATTGCTCTAAATCTATATATAATATATCTTTGCTAAGCTAAGGAAATTCAAAAACGCCAAACATAATTTTATTCTGTAAAGTAAGAAAGTGAGAGATATATATTATTCATTTTGTTTCGGCATAACAAAATATTCTATTTCCAACTACAGAAGCTCTATAAACAAAATAGTACCATTAAATTATTAGTTTATTTAATAAATTCAACAAATTAATATCGTGGTAACCAACGGTTTGATTAATCATATATATCAACAAATAGTTTTTGTGTCAGCAATAAAACTTTGATTATTGATACAAAACATTTCTCTCAGTGTAGTCGTATTGAAATTCTAAAAATGGGCTGTTTCATGGAGATAAAATTATCACCTCCGTGACGATCGATGATGGTACTAGGCCGACGAACACATTTTGCTTGACGATAGGACGTAATTGCCACTTCGTTTTCGCACTTTATACAGATCTCGTGCCTGACTGCAATTAACTGCAGTGTAATTCCATCGACGTTGGAGAAAAATCTGGTTGCCCGGGCAACGCCAGGAATTCGATCGTACTTCGAGTGCGACTGTCGCGTTTTCGTTCTCGTCGAAAAAGCTGTTGCCAGTTTCCATTCGCTTTTTGCGTAATTACAGCATTTTCATAAACGTTAAATGTTTCATCGGACGACATCGAAACACATTTCGAATATTGCTTTATTAAAGATAGACGTTGTTTTTACATCGCGTAATGTTGTATTGATGTTGAATTGAACGTTTACATTATACATACAATATTCATATCCTTCTTGGATATCTGTGCTTAACTTTTAAGAACGGGATTCCATTTTTAAATCTGACACTTTTTCCTTAAATAAGATTTGTCCTTATTTCATTGAATTTTTGTCTCAAAATATAACACTATTTCAGCACTATAGTGGCTTTGTCGTCTTCTAAAGATTGAGCGACGTCTACAATGAGATTTTAAGATAAACTTAAGCCTTAAACCGTAAGGCTTCCATAATGGATCAATCATAATTAAAATATAAGGACAATAATAGATGAATATGAATAATCAATTTTTTTACGGCTTAAGACTTAAGCTTAAATTTTATGCCTTAAAATCTTATTGTGGACGCCACTTTAAATTAAATAGCTTAATATCACGAGTGTATATTGCATTTATAAGCTGGCTGTATTGTTTAAAGCTTAAGAATGATATTTTTTTCACGTGATGTAAAAAATTCGGCAAATAACTCATTTCAATTAACGTGTAATAAATTTCTCGGCAGTCGTGTGTACGAATACGGTTTTGGTACTTGATACTAACTGTTATCTATATTAGAAGCCTGTGTGAAAATAAACGGGCATGTTACGCAATTTGCATTCTCGCTAATTGAATCACACCCGCGGTGAAACAGCCTCAAAATTACAGAGCGGCAAATCACATTTTTATTTAATGCCACAAACTCGTTGCCGGTGCTAAATACTGAATGAATATGCATTAGTATGTAAAATTCCGCTGTCATATAATCGCGGGACATAACGTAAAACTCGCCGCATCCGCGAAAACAAAGTTCGATCGATGTTGCCTTATGCGTAATTAATTAAATAATAAACACAAGTCGAATAACATTTCTGATTATACTTTTTGTTGCTTGCTAATAATTGATTTTTAACGGCACGTTAATCTAGTATTTATTTTTATTCTGCGTTAATTCCAAATGCTCTTTCCTACTGTAATATCCAGCAGATAATGCCGACAGTGCGTATCGAATGCTTCTCTTCCCTCGAAGGAATTCTCTGTCTAGACATTTTGATAATAGCGTCTTTATGCGAGCCGTTCGCGTAGAGAAATACGAAAAGTCCCTAAGGTACCATACATATATAGTCGTTTGCAAAACGGAGGGAAATAAGGACGAATTCTGTAACTTAGACTGCCGTTATATTTTTGCAGGTGATCGTTAAGAAAAGTTCGAAGGGCGTATAATTTTCTCCATATCTTATAAAGACTTCGAAATTATTTTAAAATCTCCAATTTTCTGTTAAAATCTCGAACGAACAAATTGAGTATTTTGACTGGAATTAATTGAAAAATTAACTTTAATCGATATTCCTGGGTCCAATGGATTTGAACATTTTCTTCAACTATACGTAAAAAATTATTTATAACAAATGTTTTTTTGTAAATCAATGAAAAATAAATCTATTTTCAGTCAAAGCGGATTTTAATGCTCAAATCTTTTAGAGGAAATTTATATACATAATCAAAGCAAACTGTGCGTCGAAATCTTTTTCATAATCTTACACGAAAAAAATGATTTTGTTGAAGGATCTAAAAATTTTATTATTACTAGATACAAATCTGAAAATAATTTTGTCCCACTAAAAGTTACGTAGTATTTATGTGGAAACCTCAAACATGATGAGCGACGTCATAAAAAGTTTTAGCTTTCTAATAATTACTTTGAGTTTTCTACATAATTATTTTGAGATCTGTATGTAGTTAAATTTTTAGATTCTTAAATAAAATCTTATCGTACGTTACATTAACTTTAAATACAGATACATTAATTAAAAATATACTGGATCCAGAAATACTAATTAAGGAAGTTTTAATGAATATCGAGAATTAAATGATATATTCGGATGCGAATTGACGAACGACTTGTATAGACTTGTATTAGTAATCGCCCCGTATTGTAGGAACAATTATCACCATGATGAATTGAAGAAAGTCGGTCGGCCGGCCGCTCACTCGTTAATTTACTTTTTCTCTGAGATCGATGGAACGCATTCGCTCAACGGCGTTCAATGAAGGCAAATACAGATGTTTTTCCGCGAACACGGCGTTGTGATTATGACAAAAGACGCGGACGTAGCGAACATGATTTATCCGATACCAAGCATTTTATATTACGCCTTTTATCGCCGTCAAGTCCAGGCATCGCATTGCACATCGTAGAAAGTTGCAGCTGTACTTTTTATTTGCCCCTTTCCCAAGACAGCCACCATTTAATTGTCGATCTTGATTGCTGTGTAATATGTCATAGTCTGAAGCAGGCAGTACACTCCGCCGTCTATTCAGTTCAGTTCAATTCAACGTGCGTTCGGTTTACTTTGGTCTTAAATGAGAAAGTTGCTTTATAACTTACAGAGTTACTAAATGGACGCTCCGGCTGCTGCATCAATTCAACTTTGTTCCATGCTTTTTTGTCCTCTCTCGCTTACATTATCTTGACGAGCGGAACAGACTGGAAACATCGGTCATCTGTGGATTTAAACATTTCATCTGGCTTGTAATTGTTGAATTTGTGTACGCAAGAAAGGAATCGTTCGTAGAACTAATAAGAAAATATTAGACATTGTTTGTAAAAAGCAAAAAAAGATTTCATAGGATTAATCTGTCATTTATAAAGTATTCATAGCATTGCAATAAAATAAAATATATATAGTTGGACTATAACTATAATTATTGATTAAATTATATATAAGTACGGTTTTACTGAAATATATAAAAATTTAGCCTAGATATAGAAAATAATTTCACTGGATCATTAAAATACAATAATTGTTTAAATGTTGACAATGCAAAAAGTTTTAACATTCTAGCAATCAATTTAAGAATCCTACATAATTATTTCGATGTCTAAACCTTACGTGTTTTTTTTCCGGGCAATCCAATTAATAATTTTTCATTAATGTCCCTAAGTCTGATGAAAAAAAGATGAAAGAAATATGATAAATTATAATTAAGATTAAGAATCGTATATATCACAGCTATTCTGAATAATTCTGAGGAGTCTCTTATAATTTCCTTTATAAACTTCAGTCGTACACATAATTATCTCTTTGTTTTCGAAATTACGGTAATACGTATAAGCACGAGGGCGAAACGCGTCCTTTTTGTCTCCTAGCCTGTCTCATGCAGAAGATAACTAAACAAAAGCGATGACGACGAAGTCCATGAAACTGATGCCGAGTGTAATATGGAAGTAAACCGAGGTGAATCGGGCAGATATGGCATTATACTCGCTCCTTAAGAGGAGCCAGGAGATTTATGCCACGCGTGGATTTGTGCCCCTGACGCGGAATTAATCTTTAGTCCTCCCTGGTCCCCGCGAGAAACCGCTCATTACTGTATCTGGCTTTGTAACTACTGTTGTGCAACCGTAGCGGATATAACTTCTCGAGCTGTCTGAGATTGTTACGAACTAATCGCAGTCTGCGACTCATAACTAGGATCCGTGCGGATGCCGTGAATTCAAGTTATCGACTGAATCGAAAGTTCAAGCTATTGATCGACAAGGACTGGAATCTTACACACAATGACATATAATAATTAATTAAATCTTAAGTGAACACAGTGGTCTCAGAGATAATCTCTGTGTACAGAGTTGCCACAAAATTGGAAATGTATAGGTAAGGGAAATTGAAAACGATCAGGGAAATCAGAAAGAAATCAGGTAATTTTGCATACTTCAGCAAAATTATTCTCTTCGTGTATATTTCAATCAACCATTTTTGTTGTTACGGTAAAATTTTAATTTATAGGATGAAACATTTTTCCTAGTGTTGCGAATCTCATTGGAAGCTACGCTCCGTTCTAACATATATGTATTGAATATATATAACATATATTATATGTACTTCAAGCGTCAAATTTATACAGTAAAGTTTAAAATTACGATGTATCGAACGATTTATTCTTTTTTTCAGATCACGAACTTTTCGGGGAAATTAGTCTACTTCGGCAGACTTGTTGTTGGTAAGTAATTTTTGAAATCCTTCGAGAGTCGCGTCTCCAACTAGTATGAAACTTATCCAAAACGAGTCCCGACGGTGTGTAGAAAATATTCTTTTTTCCTCTTCTCTCTCTTTTTGTTTTATGCGACATCGCGCTAACGCGGAAAACTTTGTTGCACCGTTCATGCCGCCGCCTAAAAGAGTTTCAGCTCCTCGCGGGAAATTCGCGACGCTATCGTATTAAGCTTCTCTCATTTGTGATAAAACTTAACGACAGAAAAGCTTCTCTCGTAGCTATTAAGACCAAGCCGCGATTACGCTTTTGCGGCTTGAAAGAAATCCTTTTACCGTGTCGTTACTTGGATGGAAAATTTTTATTCGAGACCAGTATGCGTTATTGTAATACCAAAGTACTGCTCGTTCGCTGGGAAATAGCATAAATCAGGCGTTTCTTTCTGGCTCAGCGCCCCTCAAAACGCGAGAAAGAATCGAATTATACTTTATTGTCGCCGTGTGCGAACATTGGATCTGCAGGCATCGTCTATAGATTTTGAGAGACAACACGATCGTGGTTGAACGGACGGGCGATCGAGCAAAGAGGATGGAAGGTGGATTCAGGACGTCGAATATTGGCGATGTCGTGCCGAGAGGGATGGGGGTACAAAGGGGGATGACGAAGGTACGCGCCCAGAATCGTACCCAAAATTCACAGCACGTTCTTCTAACGTAGCTCCCGCAGGAGCCCTTCACCTGAAGAGGTTACTAGCTATTTTTATGTGTACCTATATAGTTATCGAAAGGGAAAGGGATGTAAAAGGCTGAGAGGGACCGTTTCCAGCTGGTTCGATAGTCCAAAGGGACTAGCACAATAAAACACTTTAATTTTTATTTCTCGCTAGATGTACGACAAGTACTCGTTGCCTTCGTAAAATCACTGTTTTTCATATCAATTCTTTTTTAATACACACCCACTAAAACTTTTAGAATGAATAGCCATCTGAATAGCGAAATTACTCTTAAAGATTGAAAATTGAGTTACTCTTTTCCAAAACTGGCTCAATTTTCATTCTTTAAAATTCATTCCAAAAAAATGTAAAGAACTTATGATTATTAACGAAGTTTTTAATATTACAATAGAAATAAGATTTAATCTCTCGAATACATCGCTTTGTTGCTGTTGTTTTTAAAAAACATACAGAGATTGCAGACGATCGAGAAGCCCCTCGTCCGAGCGTTAGCTTTGAATTTGGCGTTTTCTTCTGATGCTCGAGGGAGAGTCTGAGGCTCGTTGCCAGAGTCTGTCGCTGATGGTGCTGTCGAATGCCAGAAGCGTCTTTCCCTCACGTTTGACCTTTTCTGGCGCGCGATGAGGGAGGAGGATCAGAGAGCGTCTCTTCGCCTCAACGATTCTCGCCGTCCACTGTGTGCCTGGTAATGGCCTTTATGTAACGCCCTGACATTCTCGGGTGGCTGGACGACCTCCATAATGCAGAGCATATAACGCTCCGTTCTTACGCCGCAGGATCGCTTCTTCAATCAGGATCTACGAGTTCGATGCGCGATATCCCAAGCGGACAGTAATCGAGGAAGGAATGCCGGATTTGGAATTACAATATCGGGTTAAGGGTCGAGCACAGAAAATGGGGTCGAAGGGACATGTAGGTACATACCTAAAATGTTGCTCTTGAAGATTGGAGATATCGTCACACGGATGAAACTTGATGGGTTGATATAAGGTTGGCAGAAAAATCAAACGAACGAGTAGTTAATTAGGTCAAAGATTAAAACTACAGTTTATTAAAATGTTAAAAAGAAATTAAAATTAGTTCTTTATTAATGTACAATGAACGTTTCGAATACATCAAATCTTTTTAAATAACAATAGAAAATAAATTAAATTAAGAGTTTGGAAAAATAAATAAAATACATGAAACCTTAATATAATTAAAATGTTGGAGAGTCGATATAAAAATATAAATAAATTCTCTTTCCAACATTTTATTAATTAATTACTCGTTTGATCTTTCTATTAATTTCATTACATTTACTTTGCAATTTTGTAGGAAATTTTATAGTAGGATATTATTGATGATAGGTAGGATATTATTGATGATGGGTTGTAATTCTTTTTTCGCAAGATTATCTTCTCGAATTGTATACAATACAACCTTACTGTCGATTACTGTGTATGTTTCTACTACTGCTGCTTATGTTATTTCTATTAAGACTCGCGTAGAAGATTAACGCGATTAATCGTAAACGCATTAAAGGATTACCGCGTCGTGACGAGAGAAAGAAAGGGGTTCGCGCTTAGGAACGAGATGTACTTCGGTGGCGAGACGACGAAAGCCCGCGTTAATTAAGGTTTCTTAGCAGACGAGGCGAAGCAGACGACGCGTGTGTAATTGTGCATTCGCCTGTCGGCAGCCTCTGTCGTGAAGGCTTTGTCCCGAGAAACCAGACTGGATCTTAAGACCTAAGTTCGCCCGCACGCCTATGGACAATGGCAGTGGAGGTCTACTCTACAATACAGTTCTGCTTATAGTATTTCTGAAACGCGAATTCTGCTTTCTCGATATCATCTCTCCTATTTCTGGCTCTCATATGCTGATTCCCCTATTTCTTTCCTCTCTTTCTCCATCTTTTTTGGTAGATATAAACACATCGACTGACGTCAGATATAATCGCCGAAATAAAGTTGATAATAGACGACGTTTGATAAATAAAATTGAAAATTTTTAGTATACATATTAAAAATTTTTCTTTATTGAAGAAATATTTATTTCTCACAGAAATTTTTTGGTAATATATTAATTTCTGTCCTTGTGTGTCCTAGTAGTGAAGTAAAATATGACTTTTTTAACTTTGAATACGTGCATGCAAACATCTGCTAGGAAAATAGCAGCTGCTAGAGGTATTTCGCGGGAGATACGGGGAATCGGTATATCAATTTAATGAAAATCAGTACCTCTGGAGGCCAGAGGACTTTCCTTGCAAGTGTGATTGATGAGGCGTGCTGCCTGAGCGCATTTATTGTGAGAGTAGATTAGCGTTGCTGTCGACGAAATATATTACGGCGGTATGTCGCGAGAATAATAAATGTAATTTAATGTGGCGCAAAGCTGGTACGACTCTCAGTGGATCGCCAGATCGTATACATTGCGCATTACGCGCGAATATTTGCGTCATATTTTTGAAAAAGAGCTAAATAGACATGCGCGC
>Ga0157363_1007018_pt1 | contig 10639 bp, 11 predicted proteins | sample AttsexASBM1_FD_111477 | JGI IMG/M metagenome (GOLD analysis project Ga0157363, IMG submission 111477) | Fungus gardens microbial communities from leaf cutter ant in Ribeirão Preto, State of São Paulo, Brazil - Atta sexdens ASBM1 | ecosystem: Host-associated > Fungi > Mycelium > Unclassified ...
ATCCTAAAGACCATGTGTTTGCTTTAAGGTTAACATGTATAAGATATGTTGTAATGACATTATTTTTTTCTGTAACCTCATAACTTGTGACTATTACTGTGATCATGTTATCTGATGTGACTGATGTGACAGCATGATTGTGACATCAATTCTAACCCTAACCCTAAGTTTAAAATGGAAAAATAAATCAAATAAAAATGAAAAAAGAAATATTAAATGAAAAAGCTAGCATTCAGGTTTTGCATGTCTGAAATTATCCCCCTTTAAGATTCCTACTTTTGGAGGAACTTGTCAGTTCATCTCCCTATATTGTCTTATTCTTTTTCTTCCAATTCTATCAATTTCTTTCCAACTTTCTTAAATATTCATTCTCAAAATTCCTGTTATCTTATTCATACAAAATTTTTACTATATATTTTCCTGGCAATTCCCCCCTTCTAAAGTCTCTTTCTTCTGCCAAATCTAACTTTTCTTGTCTTCTCACTTTCACATCTATCCTTCCTTTGAACTCTGTTACTAACTCTCTTGCATTCTCCAAATCCTCTTTCTTTTCCTAACTATCATACTCTGCTATGAACTCCTTCTATCGCACTAAATACTTCACTACTCCCCTCACTTTTCTCTTGTTCAATATCTTCTCTGCCTTCCATTCTTCTACTCCTTCTACTTCTACTGGTTTAACTTTCTCCTTTTCCTGTCCCCTTACTTGATCCCTATATTGTACTACTTGACTGACATTTACTACTGAGTGAATCCTCATCAAAGTTGGCAGTTATAATTTGACTGCATTGGTAGAAACTATCTCATCAATGATATATAGACCAACATATCAATTTACTAATTTCCTTGCCAGTCTTTTCTTGAACATTAAATCTTTTATATTCAACATTATTCTATCTCTAACCTTCCATACTTCTGTTTCTTTCCTTTCCCTATCCACTTGTCTTTTCATCTCTTTCCATGCTCTTGCTAATGCCACTCCTATTTCTTCCTATACTTTCCTCATCCTTTCTGCAAACTCCTTTGCTTTCTCTATCTTCTCTTTTCTTCTCAAATCAACTTCTATTCTTATTTCTCTACTGTAATTTGCCATAAACAGAGATACTTTAGTTGTCGAATGTGTCTTGTTGTTCACTGCAAACTCAGCTGATGCTAATCATTCTGGCCAATCCTTCTGTTTATGATCAATAAAGAACCTTAAGTACTGTTCCAACTTTTGGTTCATTCTTTCTGTCTGCCCATCTGTCTGTGGGTAGTATGATGTTGATAGCTTTGTTTCAATTCCCAACATTTTATTCAACTCCTTTGTCATTTCTGCTGCAAACTGTAGTCCTCTATCCAACACTATACTTTCTGGCAACCCATGCAACTTCTACACATTATCTCTGAACAACTTCACTAGTTCTTCTGCTAACATCTCTTCTGTCATTGCCACAAAATGTGTCATCTTGGACAGCCTATTGCAGACTACCAGGATTGCATCCTTTCTAGCTACTACTGGTAACTTTGTAATAAAGTCTACTGTTAGGTGTGTTTATGATTTTTCTGGCACCTCACTCAACTTCAACTTTTCTGTTATCACTTCTGTCCATTTTTTCATCCTCTAATATATATTATATCTCTCCATATATTTTCCAACATCTTTTGTCACTCCTGGCCACCAATAATTTCTCATTACCAACTTTGTTATCTTTCACTTTCCTCTATATTCTGCTACTGGTATATCATGATACAACTGGATTATTTCTATTCTTAACTTTTCATCCTTTGGTACATATACCTTTCTCTTCTTTAACACCAAGTCTCTCTCTATCTGCCATTCTTCTCCTCTTACTACTTTCACTTTTGCCTTCTTTATCTCTTCTACTACTCTAACTACCTCTTCGTCCTTATCCCTAGCTTTTTTTATCTTTTCTACCATGCTTACTTCAGGTCCTTCTATTACTACTTTATATAAGCTACATAACCAACAGTTCTTAATAAATATTTGATTTTCATTATCCTTTTCTATGCCTACTTTCCAGTCCAGTCTTCTACTAAGTCCATTTGTCTTCCCCATTTTTATTCCTGGAATATGTTTCAGAGTGAAGTCAAACTTTGACAAATATAATGCCTAATATGCTTGTCTTTGGTTTAATTTCTGTGTCTTCATAAAGTAATCCAAATTCTTATAGTTTGTCCAAACCTCAAACTTGTATTTGGCACTCTCTAATAAATGTCTCCAATTTTCCAGCCCTCTTATCACTGCCAACATTTCCTTATCATAGATTTCATAATTCCTCTCAGTCTCATTTAGAGATTTTGAGAGAAAGGCTACTGGTTGCCACTTTTTATCTTTGTACTTCATAGATAACACTTCTCCTATCACATAGTCTGACACGTCAACTTCCATTCTCATTTTTTTTCTAGGTCTGGTGCTACCAACATTGGTTCTTTTGTGAATCTCTCCTTCAGCTTCTTAAACACCTCCTTTTGTTTTTCAGTTCACTCCTACTTTTGATCTTTCTTGACCATATTATGCAATGGTCTGGCTATGGATGCAAAGTCCTTGATAAATCAACAATAATAATTTGCCAACCCTAGAAACTTCTGTATATCCTTAACATACTTTGGTGTTGGCTAATCCAAAACATCTTTCATCTTCTCTTCCTTTATCTTTATCCTCTCTGGTCCTATCATGACTTCTAAAAATCCCACTTTCCTAATCTTTCACTTGCACTTTTCCGGTTTTATATACAAATTATTCTCCATTAATCTTCTTACTATCTTTTCTACCAACTCGTCATGTCCTTTCTCTCCCTCTGTACCAATAATTACATCATTTATGAAACTTGCCACCTTCTCAGTGTTAATAAAATCCTGTAGAATCTCATTTATCATGGTCTGGAATGTCACAGGTAAATTCATCAATCTGAAGAACATCATGGTTGGTTTGAATGACCCTTCTGGGATAGTGAATGCAGCCTTCCACTCGTCTCCTTTCTTTATCTATATATTATTGTATCTCCATCATAAGTCCATCTTTGTAAATACTTTCTTGGTACTGATATTCTCTATTATGTCTGAAATAAAAGGCAAAGAATAATTATTCTTTACAGTCCACTCATTTAAGTACCTATAGTTCTGCACCATCTGCTTCTTCCCATCCTTCTTTTCTATGAAAAACACCAGTGCTGTTTGAGGTGACTTTGAGAGTTTAATATACCCTTTCCTTAATTGTTTCATTATGAACTTGTGCATCTCCTCCTGCTCTTCTCTTGACAACAGATATACCTTTCCCTTTCTCAGCACAAATCCCTCTTTCATATCTATTATGTAATCTTACAGCTTTCTTGTAGATATTTTTTCACTTGTCTTCTTGCTGAAGACACAGATCTACTTATGGAATTTTGTTAGGGCCAATCTTTTAGTCTCTTCCTCTGACTTTACTGCTTCTTCCTCCTTATTCCAAATCTCCTATTTTTCTTTCTTTCCTTTAGTTTTTCTTTTCCTCCCTCTGTCTTTCCTCTCTTTCTTTTTGTTTCTTTTTGGCTTCTTCTCTTTTCTCTTCTTTCTTTTGTTTTTGCTACTCTGACTTTCTATGTTTCAGTCTTCAATATCTCTCACATTCCTTTGGACATCTCATCATTTTTACTTCCCCTATTCTATAATTGATCTCAGAGTTATGGTGAGCTAGCCATGATATCTCCAAGATCATGTTCTATTTTCATTCCCTAATGACATCTATTTCTGTTCTTTTTCTGTGTTACTAATAGTAAATATTTACTTCCACCATATTTTCAATTGGTCCCTTCTTATTGAATGTTCTATCTACATTTCTTATGTATATTGAGTTTTCAATCCTTTTTAATTTAAACCTCTACTTCCTTGTGAATTCTGAGCTCATTACTAATTATGTGGCTCTACTGTCTAACAATGCTTCTACCATTACTCCTTCTTGTATATTAATTCTTTCCAACCCAATTTTCACTGTCACTTCTCTTAACATGTTCCTATTGTCCAGGTTGTATGTAGATGTATTTTCTACTACTTTAGAGAGCATTGCAAACTTATTATTATTGAGACCTAGTTGAGAACTACCAGATCTCTCTCCCCATTTAAATTACATTGTCCATTATTCCCTTCCATTGCTAACCTCTGTCCATATTTCAGTCTTCTTCCCTCTCCAATTCTGTTCACTGTTTTCTGTTCTCCTATTCCTACAATTTCTTGTCAAGTGTCTAAATCCCCCACAGTTATAGTAGTTCCTGTTTCCTCTGTCTACCTCTATAGCATATGGGTTGTTTTGCACCAATTATATCCTCTAATTGGAATATACCATCACTGTATTTATTCTCTTTACTCCTTCCATTGGAGCAGGTCCTGTTTGAACCTACTGTTGAGGCATCTTTTGTCTTCTTGGCCAAGTTTGAGGCTGTGGCAATTGTTGTTGTTGTGTCTCTCCATTATTCAGTCTTGGAGCTGATACCCTATTGTCCCTTTGCCTCTTCAGTCTCTTTTCTTCTCTCCTACTTTCCCACCAATTCCTGTCTAGAGCAATTGCTTTATTGTACTATTTTTTGATTGAGCTTGGCTGGTATTCTGCTTCTATCAACCTTTGGCATATTGTTCTGTTTATCCTTCTTTTGAATTCTTCTACCAACAGTCTCCTCTTATATTTGCTCTCTCTTACTGCTCTCCTGAACTCCTATATGAACTCCTCCATTGTTTTTCTTCCCTGCTCCAACCTTCTTAACTCTGCTACTTTCACTGATTCCTTATCCCCTTCTCCAAATTCTTTCCTGATATCCACCAAAAATTCTCTTATATTTTTATATTTTAGTAGTCCTCTTTCCAAGTCTTCCAACATGTTTTCTTTTCAAACATCTGTCAATTCTCCCTGTACATATAATAGTACCTATTGTATTTGTTTCTATTGGTATTCCTCTCATTCTCATTTGTATGTATAGTTTGCATGCTGTGATGAATCTGGCCATCTTTCTAGAACTTCTATCAAACTTCTGTGGCCTTGCTACTTTGACTTGTGTATTGGGTTATGTGAATGCTGCCGCCCCCTTTGCTCCTCCTAACTCTGCTTGTGCAATTATTGCTTACAGCGCTGCTAACTGCCCCTGCTGCTGTTAGACCATCTGTTCCAAGTTAATGTCATGTTGACTCATGGTGTATGGTAGTGGTAGTGTTGCTAGTGGTAATGATAATAGTGATAGTGATGCAGGTAGTAGTGTGTGTGGTAGTGACTGCTGATCCAAGAGAGCTGATCCTGTATCAGATTCAGTTTCTGATTTTTATTCTAAACTTGTTATTTTCTTTTTCTGTAAGAGCTAGTAGTACTCTTCTTGTCTATCTCATTCTGTCTACTGGCTACTTATCTATTGCTCTAATAAATTCCTGACTAGTATCCCTAAGAAGGGGATCTTTAAGCTAGACATTTTTTTACTGGATCATACTGTTCCTCTGCATGGACAGGTCACAAGAGGATACTGCAGTATGAGGCTTCTATATGAAAAACTGACTAACAATGTCCACACAAGGTAATACATTTACCTGTACTAGTGGGCTTTAGTACAAACAAATGACTATATTTCTTCTACTTGATTGGTACTCTCTTTAAGCTTAGGGTCCAGTTATTCTTCTTGACTAAAAGGCGGTGTTACCCTTTGGTTAAGAATAGAGAGAGAAGGTAAGAGAAGAATGAATAGAGAGGGCACTGTGCTGGGCAGCCTCAAGAAGGGCTATTGAGTTCTAATGTTACAAACTCAAGTCCTTAGAGTGGGACACGTAAATAAACCTTGTATTGGGTTAACATAAGAGAACTTAATAGAAAACTCTGTACAGGAATGTCTATTTTATATATTAAACGATAATGGTCTGTGCTACTACTTCTCTAGCCTACCCTAAAGGATATGTGTTTACCTTAAGGCTAACATGTGTAAAACATATTATTATGACATTATTCTTTCAAAATCTTCTATGTCTTTCTCTGTGATCTCATGACTTGTGACCATTACTGTGACTGATATGTGACAGCATGATTATGATGTCACCTCTAACCCCAATCCCAAGTTTGAAATGGAAAAAATAAATTAGAAAGAAAATGAACATTAGCTTAAATACATCTTGTTTATTAACATACTCACTCTCCATAAACAGTACTAATAAAGCCAAGAGCCAACAACTCATGTGGTAGATATGCTAATCATATAGAAATAAAACTTGGCCCCATAATACATGATATAGATATATGACCAATGGGATACAGTATTTCATATGGAATGTCAAGCTTATAACATTGTATGCAGAGCAGAAGCAGAAGTAAAGATAGGTGGTGCATTTGAATGATGGTAAGTTTAATACTCCTCCATATAGGTTGTGATCCTACTACCTAAAGTGACTCTAGAGAAATTTGTACACAAGTGTGTTATATTTTGACAGTAATCAATATACCAGGAAACACCATGTTAAGATACATTTTGTGTTAGCTTCTAAACTTAAACTTGGATCTACATTTCCTAATATGCATATACCAGACAACTCTATTAAAAATCAAAATCAGAAACAATAAAAGAATGATATACAAGTGTCTGTTCTCAGGATTTAAGGCAAACAATGTTCTAATTTGATTTCACATGCTCCTCCTAATTGTCATTATCTTCAGTGTTATTGCTTTCATACCAAGCATTATTCTTGCTGTGACCTTAGTTCCGAATATCAATATTAGCTTCTTACTATTCCTTGCTTTCTCCATGTACTTGGTTGTCTTTCTAGTCATCTCTCTCTTTCTGGGTGACCACCTGACCACCTTCCCCATCCTGTTATAGTATGCTTAAACACTAACATTTTTCTTTTTCTTTTATTTATTTTTCTTGATTTAATATTTCTTTTATTTTTATTTTATTTTTATTTTTATTTTTGACAATGAAGAGACACATGATTGAGGTCACATGATATATCACATGATGTGAGGTCATAAGCCTAGACTTGGCTAGAGCGGACTAGAAGAAGTAAGAAAGATGATGTCAAAGCATATGTATATAGCATGGTGTTCTTATAGAAGATATGAGGGTAAAGCATGGACAATACATGGACTTTAGGGTAGGGTTAATTATTGATAGCACAAACCACCTGTAATTTATATAAATAGGGTAGTAATTTAGCAAAGACTTCTTGTTGAGTTCTCTTGTGATTCCCACAACAATATCTGCTTTTGAGATTTATTGCTTGTGTTTCTATTGGTCTTTGTGACTAGTGGTTGTTATAACACATCCTCCCTGTTCTTTTCCTGCCATAACATAAATTTGTTTGCCTTGTAGAATTCTACTGCTGTCATATAATCAATAGTTTGGAACTGATGAAAATACCACTTCTGCATATCAAAATTTCAATATCATATAACCAAATTTTCCCCATATCCAAGTTTATACAGACTGCTGTTTCTCTTAACAGAGTTTTTATGGAATAAATTATAAATGATAGTGATAGTACAGCTTGAGCCAAAGAAGAAATGATATCATTGGATGACTTCTGTTTTTTTGAGTTTATTGACCACCTAGTAATATGGTGAGTTAAGTCATTACTAGTAGTCATATTTGAAATACACAGAAAGAAATTCTGGAGGTGTCATATCATCAAATATTTCAGCATGAATACACTCAAATATGGTATAGCATAATATTTTTGTAATTCTTGGAACACTTGAAACCTAATGGTAGTTCAAACCAAAGATCTTAACATGCATTCTTCTACCATTAGAGCCTTGTAGTAATATAGCTCTGTCAGCCATTGTAATATATTCAAAAGAGCATTCCCAATAAATCAGCAAAATTCTAGGTCATTATGGAATAACCACCCTGAGAGATTGGAGAAGGATACCAGTTTAAAAACTGAGTTAATGAACTCAATTACTTATAGCCAAGAGAGCAAGTTAGATGAGCTGACAATACCTAGCCCCAATATAAGCCCTAAAATAACAAGTAAGTTTATGAGCAGACACAAGAGAGAAAAAATACACTTGAGCTATCAATAGTATAGCTTGATACATAATAATGGTGATGTTGAATCTAAAGATCAAATAATTTACAATAAATGTCTAGAGTAATAACACAGAAGAAACTTGAGCAAGTAGGATCATGGAGGAAATCATAAAACAATTTGTGGTAGAAACAAAGTGATCTATGAATATTGTTGAGATGGTAGATGTCTGAGATGTCTGGATAGAACTATTAACCTTGATTAAAGAATAACCATATGAGGTCTATATAGGAATCAATTGAACTGAGAGAGTCAAAAGATGCTTCATGGATGATCACAGCATGTAGATAGTGGCAGATATTTCTGAATGTAGATTTAGAGAGCCAAAGGATATTGTAAACTGTAGCAACATAAAAAGGTAACTTGCCACTGCTAAGCGTAACATAAGAAAGCAAGAGCTGTACAGATGGGAGTATATACTCTGGAGTCTGACTCATGATGTAGATATAGAGTACATCTAGTTGGAAAACAGGTGATATAGATGGTTCTTTTTCCAGTTGCGATAAAGTATCCAGAACCGATTCCAGCCTTTTACAGAATTACTAGTCTGATGAATACTTGACCTGACATAAGACAACAAAAGGGTATGTAAATATACAAGCCACTGCATCAATAAGCTTTCTTATATTGTTGTCAGTTAGCTACAACAATAATAGGTGTAAACAATTTCAGTGTCGAAGAATGTTCTTGAATTCTCTCTGGAGATACAACTTGATCTTGCTATCTGCCTTACAAGAGATAGAAAGTTCAACAAAATGAGTAATAGAAGCAATGGTGTCCTAGCTAAATACCGATACAATGCGAGGTTTGATGCAGCTGAAAATGGCCCAGTAGAATGGTATAGATCTTGCTCAGACAGAAAATGTAATGACCTTGATAATCTCTGCTTGTGTCTCCATATCCATATACTTATCTAATCTATTAATGAAAACTGCTTTTGGTTATACTCTTTCCTTGCTTCTCTAGCTCTTGAAGTGGCTCAATAATAAGCTCTTTGAATTGAGACAATATTCTCTTATAAACAATAGTATGGTCCTTGGAGTTCTTGTTATTGACAGCAGTACAATAATTAGGAAGTGAAGTGGCAAGTTGGTAAGTGATAGTAGTGAACAATAGTAATAGATTATCATGTTTATTGACAGAAAAGAAGAACATAGTGCCAAGGTGTCTATTTTTCTCCAGTTTCTTAGTATATATTTGAGTAATGGCTGATTTTTCAGCTTTAGCTGGTCTCTCATTCAGTATATTGATGAGGGTGTGCCAACAGATTTAGTTACCTAATTTGTGATATTGGCAATATACTGTTCTTGAGTACCAGGAAAGCAACAACAATCATAATGCTTATGTGAATCAAATGTTGCTTCAAAACTGGAGGCTTTACAAAGGATATCAATTTCTAGTACTAAATCAGCACTTTATTAATATAGAAAATGATACTACTTACCAGACTGGTCATGTTAATTGGTAATGTTGGTAGTTGACTGTGTGTTTAAGGTCTGTATGAAGCTACTATCTTTGATTGTGAAACTTTGGGTATCAGAGAGTATAGACATAGTAGTGGCAAGATAGATAGGTAGATGTTATTAAAAGCATACTTGTATACAAATCAAGGAATCAAGAACAATGTGAGAAGCAATTAATCATTGTTAGATAGAGAGTGGGGTCAAACCAGAAATAAACAATAGATTGTGATTTCTCCACACAAATCTATATTGACAATTTATTGATTCATATTCGATAAAAGGCTGAAACCTAGAAGAAAGACTGTTATATTCAAGGTATGTAAATAGCATTCTATGATTAATTTTCTCTCATGCCCAGATTTACAAACCCACAGTTCCTCCTAAAAGACTTTTTAGAGGAAAGATGAGCAACTGGAGCTGAAGGAAGTGTTATAATATATGTAAGGACTAACATTTTTCTTTTTCTTTTATTTATTTTTCTTGATTTTATATTTCTTTATTGACAATGAAGAGGTACATGACTGCAGTCACATGACTTGTTACATGATGTGAGGTCATAGGCCTAGAGCAGACTAGAGCAGGCTGGAAGAGTCTAGATAAATGACGTTAAGGAATATGTTAAATACATGGCTACTACATAGTGTATATATAGTGCACTCATGGACGATGCATGAACATTAGGGCAGGAGTAATTGTTAGTAGCATGGGCCATGTGTAACTTATATAAATAGGGTAGCAATCTAGCAGAGACTCTTTGTTGAGTTCTCTTGTGATCTTACTTGATATCTTACTGAGAGATTTATTACTTGTGTTACTATTAGTCTTTGTAACTAGTGGTTGCCACAACAGGGAGGATTGTCAAGATCGTTGACAGTGGACTTTGTTTTTATTTTCTCTTTTCACTTTATTTTTCCTTTTCTTTTTCTTTTTCTTTTCTTTTTTATTTTTAGAACAAACTCGGGTTAGGGTTTATCAGTCATGCTGTCACATCAGTCACAAGTTGATGGCGTAATCACAAGACTGATCACAAGACTTAGAAGAATGGAGTAGAAGGTTCTGGAACAAAGTGACATCATATAGCATGGACAACACATGCTGGCCTCATGTTATACTCATGGTCATTTAGGGTAGGGTGCACAGTAGTTAGC
>Ga0157363_1007020_pt1 | contig 10638 bp, 5 predicted proteins | sample AttsexASBM1_FD_111477 | JGI IMG/M metagenome (GOLD analysis project Ga0157363, IMG submission 111477) | Fungus gardens microbial communities from leaf cutter ant in Ribeirão Preto, State of São Paulo, Brazil - Atta sexdens ASBM1 | ecosystem: Host-associated > Fungi > Mycelium > Unclassified ...
GACAGCGATCGGCCTGCGCCTTTACCTGGCTGTCAGAAAAGGGCTCATAAATTTCGACAAACTCAATTTTACGAATTTTCAGCGGCTTCTTTGGCGGGTCAACGCGCTGCAGGTCGATAAATTGATAAACGTTTTGACTCATCGTAACCTCTTACGGCTATCCCGTCCGGCGCGCCGCGCCGGACGGGGCAAACTATTACTGTGCCTGCACGCGCAGCTCGGCTGCGGAACGACTGCGGTGACCCAGCAACGCTTTGACGTCGCTGGACTTCGGTTTAACCAGCGCGAAGCGCGATGACCAGAGCGGCCAGTTGGCGAGGATCTCTTCGCCGCGGCTGGAGCCGGTGTGCTGTACATGCTCGGTGATCAGACCGCGCAGGTGCTCCTCATGGATCGCCAGCTCGTCGACGTTGAGCACTTCCACCAGCTCTGGGTTGACGCGCTTGCGGAACTCGCCGTCTTCATCCAGCACGTAGGCGAAGCCGCCCGTCATGCCGGCGCCGAAGTTGACGCCGGTGCGGCCCAGCACGCAGACGATGCCGCCGGTCATATATTCGCATCCGTTATCGCCGATACCTTCTACCACCGTAATCGCGCCCGAGTTGCGCACGGCGAAACGCTCGCCCGCGCGGCCTGCGGCGAACAGCTTGCCGCCCGTCGCGCCGTAGAGGCAGGTGTTGCCCGCAATGGTCGCTTCATGGCTGCGGAACGCGGAGCCGACCGGCGGACGGATCGCCAGCATGCCGCCCGCCATCCCCTTGCCGACGTAGTCGTTGGCGTCGCCGGTCAGCGTCAGTTCGACGCCGCCTGCGTTCCATACGCCGAAGCTCTGACCAGCGGTGCCGGAGAAGTGCGCACGGATCGGATCCGCCGCCAGTCCCTGATCGCCGTGGATCGCCGCGATAGCGCCGGAGAGCGTCGCGCCGACGGAGCGGTCGGTGTTGCGAATGTCGAAGAAGAAGGTTTTACTCTGTCTCGCTTCCACAAACGGCATCGCCTGGTCGTGCAGCGCCTTATTCAGCTCGCCTTTGTCGAAAGGCGGGTTGCTGCCTTCGGTGCAGTGCAGCGCTTTGCCCGGCATCGGCGTCGCGGTTTTCAGCAGCGATGAGAGATCCAGGTTCTGCTGCTTGGCGGTGAAGCCGTCCAGCTCTTTCAGCAGGTCGGTGCGGCCGATCAGGTCAGTCAGGCGTTTCACGCCCAGGCTGACCATCAGCTCGCGGGTTTCACGCGCGATGAACTCAAAGTAGTTGGTTACCTTGAAGGGCAGGCCGTGATAGTGATTCTTACGCAGCTTGTCGTCCTGGGTTGCTACGCCGGTCGCGCAGTTGTTCAGGTGACAGATACGCAGGTATTTACAGCCCAGCGCCACCATCGGACCGGTGCCGAAGCCGAAGCTTTCCGCACCAAGAATCGCCGCTTTGATAATGTCGAGGCCGGTTTTCAGGCCGCCGTCGACCTGCAGACGGATCTTATGACGCAGACCGTTAGAGACCAGCGCCTGCTGAGTTTCCACCAGGCCGAGCTCCCACGGGCAGCCCGCATACTTCACCGAGCTTAACGGGCTGGCGCCGGTGCCGCCGTCATAGCCGGCGATGGTGATCAGGTCGGCATAGGCTTTCGCCACGCCGGTGGCGATGGTGCCGACGCCTGGCTCAGAGACCAGCTTCACCGAAATCATCGCTTTAGGATTCACCTGCTTCAGGTCGAAAATCAGCTGCGCCAGATCTTCAATCGAGTAGATGTCATGATGCGGCGGCGGGGAAATCAGCGTGACGCCCGGCACCGAATAGCGCAGCTTCGCGATATACGGCGTGACCTTGTCGCCCGGCAGCTGGCCGCCTTCGCCTGGCTTCGCGCCCTGCGCCACTTTAATCTGAATCACGTCGGCATTGGCCAGATAGGCTGGCGTCACGCCGAAGCGGCCTGAAGCGACCTGTTTGATGCGCGAGACTTTGTTGGTGCCGTAGCGCGCCGGATCTTCGCCGCCTTCGCCGGAGTTGGAGCAGCCGCCGAGCGAGTTCATCGCTTCGGCCAGCGCCTCATGCGCCTCCGGGCTGAGCGCGCCGATAGACATCGCCGCGGTGTCAAAACGCTTAAACAGCTCGCTGGCCGGCTCAACGTCGTCGATGTGGATCGATTCGGTGCCTGGCTGCAGCGCCAGCAGATCGCGCAGCGTCGCCACGGGGCGCTCGTTCACCAGCTTCGCATAGGCCTGATAGTCGCTGTATTCGCCGCTCTCTACGGCGCGTTGCAGCGTCCCCACCACGTCCGGGTTATAGGCGTGATACTCGCCGCCGTGCACATACTTCAGCAGGCCGCCCTGGTCCAGCGGCTTGCGCTGCAGCCAGGCGCGTTTCGCCAGGTTGGTGAGATCCTGCTGGAAGTCGGCGAAGCTGGCGCCGCTGATGCGGCTGACCACGCCCTGGAAGCAGAGGCGCGATACATCGGCATGCAGGCCCACCGCTTCGAACAGTTTCGAACAGCGATAGGAGGCGATGGTCGAGATGCCCATTTTGGACATGATCTTGTAAAGGCCTTTGTTAATGCCGTTACGGTAGTTCAGCATCACCGCACGATAGTCTTTTTCGATCACGTTGCTGTCGACCATCTTCGCCAGCGATTCATAGGCCAGATAAGGGTAGATAGCGGTCGCGCCGAAGCCGAGCAGTACGGCAAAGTGGTGCGGATCGCGCGCGCTGGCGGTCTCAACGATAATGTTGGCGTCGCAGCGCAGGTTTTTCTCAACCAGACGCGTCTGCACCGCGCCGACGATCATCGGCGCCGGCACCGGCAGGCGGTTTTCGCCGATGGCGCGATCGGAGAGCACCAGCAGCACGGTGCCGTCGCGCACCATGCGCTCGGCCTCGTCGCACAGCGCGTGCATCGCCTGTTCCAGGGTTTGCGTCGCCGGATCGAAGGTGCAGTCGAGCGTGTCGGCGCGATAGTACTCGCCTTCCATGGTGGTCAGCTGATTAAAGTCTGACCACAGCAGGATAGGGGACTTAAAGCTGACGCGATGCGCCTGACCTTCCGCTTCGCAGAAGACGTTCATTTCGCGGCCGATGCTGGTGGCCAGCGACATCACATGGTTTTCACGCAGCGGATCGATCGGCGGGTTAGTCACCTGCGCGAACTGCTGGCGGAAATAGTCATAAATAATGCGTGGGCGGCTGGAGAGCACGGCGAACGGCGTGTCGTCGCCCATTGAGCCGACCGCTTCCTGGCCATTCTCGCCCAGTACGCGAATAATGGTATCGAGCTCTTCGCTGCTGTAGCCGAACTGCTTCTGGTAGGTCGCCAGCAGCGGATCGTTCAGCTCGCGGCTGCCGACCTGGTCATCAGGCAGATCTTCGAACGGCACCAGACGCTTAACGTTTTTCTCCATCCACTCTTTATAGGGATGGCGACTCTTCAGATCGTTGTCGGTTTCCGCCGAATGGAGGATGCGCCCGATACGGGTGTCGATCACCATCAGTTCGCCAGGACCGACGCGGCCTTTCTCCACCACTTCGTCCGGCTGGTAATCCCAGATGCCGACTTCGGAGGCGCAGGTGATCAGCTTGTCCTTGGTGATCACGTAGCGCGCCGGGCGCAGGCCGTTACGATCAAGGTTACAGGCGGCGTAGCGGCCGTCAGACATGACGATGCCCGCCGGGCCGTCCCACGGCTCCATATGCATGGAGTTGAAGTCGAAGAAGGCGCGCAGCTCCGGATCCATATCCGGGTTATTCTGCCAGGCGGGCGGCACCAGCAGGCGCATCGCACGCACCAGGTCCATGCCGCCGTTCAGAAACAGCTCCAGCATGTTGTCCATTGAACTGGAGTCAGAGCCGGTTTCATTGACGAACGGCCCGGCGTTCTGCAGATCGGGGATCAGCGGCGTGTTGAATTTGTAGGCGCGCGCGCGCGCCCACTGCCGGTTACCGGCAATGGTATTGATTTCGCCGTTGTGCGCCATATAGCGGAACGGCTGCGCCAGCGGCCAGCGCGGCACGGTATTGGTAGAGAAGCGCTGATGGAACAGGCAGATAGCCGATTCCAGACGCAGGTCCGCCAGATCGAGATAGAAGCGCGGCAGGTCGGCCGGCATACACAGGCCTTTATAGATATTGACCTGGTTTGAAAAGCTGCAGATATAAAACGCTTTATCGTCGGTCTGCTCGATGCGCTTTTCCGCGCGGCGGCGTGCCATATAAAGGCGACGCTCCATATCGCGCGGACGCCAGCCGGCCGGGGCGTTGATAAAGAGCTGCTGAATGCGCGGCATAGAGGAGAGGGCGATTTCTCCCAATACGTCCTGATTAACGGGCACGTCGCGCCAGCCGACCACAGAGAGGGTTTCACGGACCACTTCCTCTTCCACAATGCGGCGGCTCGCCTGAGCCTCTTCCTCATCATGGCTGAGGAACAGCATGCCCACGGCGTAATTTTTCGCCAGGCGCCAGCCTTTCTCTTCCGCAACAACGCGGAAGAAACGGTCAGGTTTTTGTAATAACAGACCACAGCCGTCGCCGGTCTTGCCGTCGGCAAGGATCGCGCCACGGTGTTGCATACGGGCCAGCGCGTGGATCGCGGTACGCACCACCTTGTGGCTAGGTTCGCCTTCTATATGGGCGATGAGGCCGAAACCACAGTTATCCTTTTCAAGGGATTTGTCATACAACATTTCAGTGAACCTCCCCAGGCTCTGTGGATTCCCTTTGGTCGGGCTACGGGCGCAGAAAGTGCTAAGCGACAGGCTGGCGCGCATCGTGCGCTGCACTCCTGTATCGCCCCATCTGTCTGGCCTTTGGCGTCGTTGTCACAAGCGTCGTGGTCTTGTTACAGGGGGAATCTCTGTTACTGCATAAATATGACGAGTTGAGCACCCGTCCAGAAAGCTTCCAGCGGATTTCCAACTTATCGGGAAAGCGGAATAAGGTCAAATAGCGTTCCTGGTCGTCTTTTTAAAGGGGTTTTATGGCTTAACTAATTGAATTTATTTGGTTTATAACTTAAAAAAGCAGCGATCGGCCCTTCCGTCTGCCCGGCCGAAATGTGAACTGTCTCACTGTCATGCAGCCGTCACATCCATTTCGAATGCTGGTTTAATGCACTTTAACAGCAGAATGTGCTGGATAGCAGATTACCCGCACATCATGTATCTGTTTTTCTTATAACAGCTTCTTCACCGCAAATGAGAAGGCTTCATAAGTAAAATTAATCAGGCTAGGCGCGACTATTCACGCAATTAAAATGAATTTCTATTCAAATAGAAAAAGGGATGCCAGGACAACGGAAGGCTGTCGACAAAGAAAAAGAAAGGTTTGGATCACAGTCGCCGAGAAGCAGGCGGCCCTCCAGATTATTCGGTTGGCGCAATTAGTCAAGAGATTTAGCGCCAGCGCAGGCATCGTCGGCGATCGTGGCGTCAGATGCACCATAACAGGGCGTAACGCGCGGTTTCCGGCGCTTCGTCGCGCCATCGGCAGCCTAATTACGCTATGATGAGCCTGTTCTTTTCCAGGGAGTTCGTATGAAACAGATTCGCCTGCTGGCGCAGTATTATGTTGATTTGATGGTTAAGCTGGGACTGGTGCGTTTTTCGCTGCTGCTGGCGTCGGCGCTGGTGGTGCTGGCGATGGTGGTACAGATGGCGGTGACTATGGTGCTGCGCGGCCATGTCGAGAGCATCGACGTGGTACGTTCGGTGTTCTTCGGGCTGCTGATTACGCCCTGGGCGGTCTACTTTCTCTCGGTGGTGGTCGATCAGCTGGAGGAGTCGCGTCAGCGGCTGTCGCGGCTGGTGGATAAGCTGGAAGAGATGCGCACCCGCGATTTAGAACTCAATCAGCAGATGAAAGAGACCATCACCCAGCTCAATCAGGAAATCAACGATCGTATCAAGGCGGAGCAGGCGCGCGAGCAGGTGATGGATAAGCTGCGCGAGGAGATGACCCGCCGCGAACAGGCGCAGATCGAACTGGAACAGCAATCCTCGTTTCTTCGCTCTTTCCTCGACGCTTCGCCCGATCTGGTGTTCTACCGCAATATCGACAAGCAGTTCTCCGGCTGCAACCGCGCCATGGAGTTGCTGACCGGCAAAAGCGAAAAGCAGCTGATCGGCCTGACGCCGCGCGATATCTATGACGACGACGCCGCAACCAAGGTGCTGGAGACCGATGAAAAGGTGTTCCGTCATAACGTGTCGCTCACTTATGAACAGTGGCTGCAATATCCGGACGGGCGCAAGGCCTGTTTTGAAATTCGTAAAGTGCCTTACTACGACCGCGTCGGCAAACGCAGCGGGCTGATGGGCTTTGGCCGCGATATTACCGAGCGTAAGCGCTACCAGGACGCGCTGGAGAACGCCAGCCGGGAGAAAACCACCTTTATCTCTACGATCAGCCATGAGCTGCGTACGCCGCTTAACGGCATTGTCGGCCTGAGCCGCATTCTGCTCGATACCGATCTCAATCAGGAGCAGCTGAAATACCTGAAAACCATTCACGTTTCAGCAATTACGCTCGGCAACATCTTCAACGACGTTATTGAAGTCGACAAGATCGAGCGCCGCAAGGTGCAGCTGGATAACCAGCCGCTCGACTTTACCGGCTTTCTGGCGGATCTGGAGAACCTCTCCGGGCTGCTGGCGCAGCCAAAAGGGCTCAGGTTCGTGATGGCGCCTGATTTACCGCTGCCGCACAAAATTTGCGCCGATGGCACACGCCTGCGTCAGATCCTGTGGAACCTGATCGGCAACGCGGTGAAGTTCACCCAGCAGGGCGAAATCGTGGTGCGCGTCGCCTATGAGCCGAACGAAACGCTGCGCTTCGAGGTAGAAGACTCCGGCCAGGGCATTCCGCAAGAAGAGCAGGACAAGATCTTCGCCATGTATTATCAGGTGAAAGATCAGCACGGCGGCAAGCCAGCCACCGGCACCGGCATCGGGCTGGCGGTGTCGCGTCGTCTGGCGCAGGCGATGGGGGGCGACATTACCGTACGCAGCGCGCCGGGGCAGGGCTCCTGCTTTACCGTGCTGATCAAGGCGCCGCGCGTGGCCGAAGAGGTTGAGGATGACAGCAGAGACAGCAGCATGCCGCTGCCGGCGCTGCACGTTTTGCTGGTGGAAGATATCGAGCTTAACGTGATCGTGGCGCGCTCGGTGCTGGAGAAGCTTGGCTGCAGCGTCGAGGTCGCCATGACCGGCCAGGCCGCGCTGGAGATGTTTGATCCGCTGGAATTCGATCTCGCCCTGCTGGATATCCAGCTGCCGGATATGACGGGTCTTGACGTCTCGCGCGCCATCCATCAGCGCTATCCAGACGCCAGCCTGCCGCCGCTGGTGGCGCTGACCGCCAACGTGCTCAAAGACAAAAAAGAGTATCTGGAGGCCGGTATGGACGACGTGCTGAGTAAACCGCTCTCCGTTCCGGCGCTGACCGCCATGATCAAGAAGTTCTGGGATCATCAGAACGAAGAGGCGGGCGCAGACCACCCGGAAACCGACGACAAGACGCGCGCGCTGCTGGATGTGCCGATGCTGGAGCAATATATCGAGCTGGTGGGCCCTGGCCTGATTACGCAGAGCCTGACGATGTTCGAACAGATGATGCCTGGCTATCTGGAGGTGCTTGATTCGAATCTTATGGCGCGCGACCAGAAAGGCATTGCGGAAGAGGGACACAAAATCAAAGGCGCGGCGGGATCGGTCGGGTTACAGCACCTGCAGCAGGTGGCTAAACAGATTCAGAGCCCCGAGCTGCCAGCATGGTGGGACAACGTAGGCGAATGGGTCGAAGAGCTGAAGCGCGAATGGCGTCATGACGTTCAGGTATTGCGCGACTGGGTAGCGGAAAGAGAAAACCAGGGGGCCTGAAAAAAAATGACCCCAGTCGAAGACCGGGGTGCGCGAATACTGCGCCAACACCAGGGAAAAAGTCGCTGTTGCTATACTTGGAGGAGTTTAAGCGCAGCAGCGTGGTATCGGTTAACGTCTGTCATCACCTTAGCAAATTCATCAATGACCAGGTAAAGATTCATTAAAATGTGTGATGTTGAGCAGCGTTTAAATAAAGAAAACATTAATTTGGCAACACAGTCAAGTAAGGAATTAATTTCTTCGTTGCATTGCGCTTATTTTGACCAATTGTTGCATTTTTTGTACGGTTTTCGGTTGCCGTGACGATAAGCGCATGGCCTTAAACCAGACAAAAGAGCACGAAACGATTTTTAGCGTTTTAATGCATGATAAAGCAATGAAATTTAAAGTATAAAGCGCCATTGCTACGGGATTATCCAAAACGTTTTGGAAAGCACGCCTTTAAAGTTCCAGATTTAAATTAAGTCCTGTCATTTTACAGGGGGCTGAACATAAAATTGAGGGGTGCAGACGGCGCTATTAAGATCAAATTAGCAGCCTGAAGTTGCCTGTTGTGTAACCATTCGCTTCAATTGGTGAAAAGCACAACAGTGCAGCATTTGTCATTGTTTAGTGAATTGAATCATTCAAAGTGGCGCTTATCACAAATCATTAAGTATATGGCGCGAAAAGGGATAAGCGGACAACAAGTATGGAACCGATTCCTTTTTTACGGAAGTGCTTGATGTCATTCGATCTGTTTTAATATTTTACGCTTTAAACTGTGCTGTAACGGTTAAGCGATGCGCAAACTTCGGCGCTTCTTCAGCGATTTTGACCAAGACGCGGCTTTCATCACGTCGGGAATTGATTAATGCAGGGAACAGGTAAGAGAACATTGCATGAGCAAGAATAAAGGGAACCGCTGGCAACGCGTTAAGCGCGCTGTTATCGGCGCAGTGGTCGCTGTGGCAGGTATCTGGGTCGCGGGAATTATTGTGTTTTCCTTTCTGCCGGTGCCGTTTTCAGCGGTGATGGCGGAACGGCAAATTGGCGCCTGGCTGCGCGGCGACTTTCATTACGTCGCGCACGCCGACTGGGCGGGTCATGACGAGATATCGCCCTGGATGGCGCTGGCGGTGATCGCCGCAGAAGATCAAAAATTTCCCGAGCACTGGGGTTTTGACGTCGACGCGATTGAAACGGCGCTGGGCAGCGAGGGCGAGCGCATGCGCGGCGCCTCGACGCTGTCGCAGCAAACGGCGAAAAATCTCTTTCTCTGGGATGGGCGCAGCTGGGTGAGGAAAGGGCTGGAAGCGGGTTTAACGGTCGGTATCGAAACCGTCTGGACCAAGCGTCGCATCCTGACGGTCTATCTCAATATCGCCGAGTTCGGGCAGGGCACCTTCGGCGTGGAAGCGGCGGCGCAGCGCTATTTTCACAAGTCGGCCAGCCGTTTGACGATAGCGGAAGCGGCGCTGCTGGCGGCGGTGCTGCCAAATCCCATCCGTTTTCGCGCCGACGCGCCCTCAGGCTATGTGCGGCAGCGTCAGCAGTGGATTATGCGTCAGATGCGCCAGCTGGGCGGAGAAGGCTTTTTGCAGCGCCACCATCTCAACTAGGGTTTATTCTTCGTCGAAGCCGGCCTCGAAAAGTTCGATGACGGCAGCCAGCGCCTGGCGCTCTTCCGGGCCGCTGGCTTCAATCTCAATATGACCGCCTTTCGCCGAGTCGAGCATCAGCAGGGCGATAACGCTGCTGGCTTCCGCCTCGGTGCCGGATTCGTTACGCAGCAACACTTCGGCGTCGAAGCTCTGCACCAGCTCAAACAGCTTCATGGCCGGACGTGCGTGCATGCCCAGCTTGTTTTTGATTTCCACGGTTTGTTTGACGGTCATGATTTGCGTTTTTCCAGCGTACGATGGCGTGACTGCACGTTTTTACCGCGCGAGCGGAAGTAGTCCGCCAGCTGCTCGGCGATATAGACCGAACGGTGTTTACCGCCGGTACAGCCGATGGCGACGGTCAGATAGCTGCGGTTGTTGGTTTCCAGCATCGGCAGCCACAGCTCCAGGTAGCTGCGCGTCTGATAGATAAAATTGTGCACTTCAGTATGACGGTCGAGAAACGCCGCCACTGGGCGATCAAGGCCGGTCATTGGCCGCAGCTTGGGATCCCAGTGCGGGTTAGGCAGAAAGCGCACGTCGAAAACGTAGTCGGCGTCGATGGGGATACCATGCTTAAAGCCAAAAGACTCGAATACCATGGTTAGTTCGCGTTCGCGCTTGCCCAGCAGGCGCGTGCGCAGCATCTCCGCCAGCTCGTGAACCGACATTTCTGAGGTATCGATAATTAAATCGGCGCGGGAGCGCAGCGGCTCCAGCAGATCGTTCTCTTCATCGATGGCGCTTTCCAGCGACAGATTTTTGCTGGAGAGCGGGTGCAGTCGCCGCGTGTCGCTATAGCGGCGGATTAGCGTATTGCGATCGGCGTCCAGAAACAGCAGCTGCGGCGAAAAGGCGTCCGGCAGATTGTTCAGCGCATGTTCGAACACTTCTGGCGACTCCGGCATATTGCGCACGTCGATGCTGACGGCGGCCGAAATATTGCGCTCCACCAGCGAGTTCGCCAGCTCGGGCAACAGCACCACGGGCAGGTTATCGACGCAGTAGAACCCCATATCTTCCAGCGCGCGTAGCGCCACCGATTTTCCTGAGCCTGACCGACCGCTAACGATCATCAGCACCATGACCTTCTCTCCCGTTTTAAACCGGCGCGCACGCCGGTAAAAGCGCAGC
>Ga0157363_1007022_pt1 | contig 10637 bp, 3 predicted proteins | sample AttsexASBM1_FD_111477 | JGI IMG/M metagenome (GOLD analysis project Ga0157363, IMG submission 111477) | Fungus gardens microbial communities from leaf cutter ant in Ribeirão Preto, State of São Paulo, Brazil - Atta sexdens ASBM1 | ecosystem: Host-associated > Fungi > Mycelium > Unclassified ...
AAATTTTCAAAAATTATTGAAATATTTCTGTGTTTTTGAGATTTCAGCCTCAATTTCTCAAAAACCTGACATGATAGAACATTTTTGCTTGTAGATTTTACGCGTTAAAAGTTATTAAAAAAATCTACTTTTCTTCAAATCGTACAATTTAAGAATATCTTTCTTGAAAAGAGAAATTATTTAAATATAATAAATAAAAAGATCGATCGTGTCGAGTTCACTAGAGATCCCGTATCGCGAGTTCAGGGTCAGACGCGATATTCTCTCTCTCGAGGTTATCTTTTATCTCGATTCGACTGAACGTGGTTGCTTAAAAAGGAATACACGTCCAAAAGTGTACATGCAACAAAAGTTTTGCGCATCCAAAGATGAACGCAGGAAAAGTTTCGCGCGTTCAAGAGTAACAATAGCTTCGTGCATTCAAAAGTATATTCGTAACAAAAAAAATTTTAATCCTGACTTGAACGATACGATACGCCTAAAAAGGAATACTCCTTTTGCACGACATTTCTCTCGCGGTCGTACACACGCAGATTTTACATACATGCGTCATTACGCAAAAGCACCGACGAGACGCCGTGACTTCCCGGTCATTATTTATTACCTCTCACCGATACAAATAAATATCTGTCTCGTGGATGGGAAGTCGAAGGATATGAGTAATGGAAAAATCTAAACTACTCGGACTAAACGGTGAAATTTGCTACCGTTATCATGAACGTGCTTTTTTCGACAGTTCACGAGACGTAAAGTTCATTAACATCAACAGGTCACTGAGCTAGAATAAACAATAACTGCGAAGCACGAGATTAACATCTGTATGTTGTTATTACAATTCAAGATAAAAGAAATAGGATAGAGTTGCCTAATGTCACTGATCGTCTAAATCAATATTTTAAATTATTATTTAATACAAATAACCTCTAGTAACAAAAATATGAAATAAAGAAATGAGTAATGTGAACAAAAATTTAATAGGATATATACATTTTATTTTGTGAGTGTTAGCCGCATTTTAATGTACGTATATTTGGCAACTCTTCCCTAAAGTTGCTGAATAGTTTCTTTCAAATGAATAGATTTTTTTTTACAGAGAAAAGATTCTTTTTCTGAAGTTTGTAAATCTGTTCCAAAATATGTGTATATTATATATTTTTATATAAATCTTTTAAATTGCAAAATATAGAAGAGGATGTATAATATTCGATAACTTTTATAATTTATTTACCAGCAAAAATTTTTAAATCAGTTATCCGGAATTTTTACATCTTATTATGATTTTTATTTCTTAACAGCAAGAAAATAAAATTTACAGTTAAACATAGCAGTTTTCTTTATTGATCGAATCTTATACTCTAATTGAGAATTTTATTTTCTTTTTATTTTTTTTTTAAATATTGTAATAGTATATACATGAACCTGAAGCAACGCCCATTAATCATATAATACTATTCCTGATAAAAAACTGAGTCAAAAAGTTCTCTAACATTTTGCAATTTTCGCAATTTTTTTTTTTTTTTAGTCATCTAATGAGCAAAATGTCTAAAATCAACATATAAGACAACTTTAAGATAAAGATATCTTATGTTTCTTAAAGAACTCTCAAACATCGATTTTATCCATTTATTCAGTAATTTTTAAAAATTCATATCTTAACTATTGTGAAAATTCCAAAATAGTAGAGGACTTTTCAATTTAATTTTTTATTAGAAACAACACTGTATGATTAGTGGGCGCTTTCAGATACATCGTTTATATGTGTGTGTGTGTGTGTGTGTGTGTGTGCGTGTGTGTGTGTTTATATTGTAAATATATACAGAGTTTCCCAAAATTTTTTGCCAAACTCTCTTGTGTAGAACGGATTAAATTGAGTCGAAAAATCCTCTACTATTTTGCAATTTTCGCAATAGTTAACAAGATATTAATTTAATAAACAAATTTTAAAAAGACATAAACGTTTCTATCTTACATGAGGTTTATTCTCAATGATAACATAAAAATCGCTTTAATGAAAAGTTAAAATTAAACTGGAATAAAAAACGTGTAATATATTAGATGATTACCTACTACATTCACATATATTACACGGTTTTTATTTAATTTCCAGTTTTTATTTAATTTTAACTTTTTACTAAAGCGATTTTATGTTGAGAATGACCTCGTGTGAGATCGAAACGTTAGTGTCTTTTTAAAATTGATTTATTAAAATTGATTTATTGTTTGGCTCGTAGCTCTTGTTATATATTTAATTTTTAATCACTTGAGCCGTTTCCTTATATATTTTTAATTTTAAAGATATTAATTACTAAAAATTGCTGAATATTGATTTTCAATAATTTTTTTATTCAAATCAACTTTAAACTTTATAGAAAAACAGCGAGAAACAAAATTTGTTTATTTTCTTTTCATAAAATTTTGAGAATTTCTTCAGAATTTTTTCAGAATTTTTTAGTATTTTCTCATGTTGGTAAAAATAGTTACTCATAAAAAAATGCAGTGCTGCAGTACTAAAAAGTTGATAAAAAATTCTGAAAAAATTCTTAGAATTCTATGAGAAGAAAATAAATAATTTTTCTCTTGCAATTTTTCTGTAAAGTTCTGATAATATTTGAGAAAAAATTATTGAAGACCAATATTCGGCAATTTTTAGTAATTAATATCTTGTTGTCTATTGTGAAAATTGCAAAATGATAGAGAACTTTTCGACTCAATTTAGTCCGCTCTATCTATACAAGAGCGCTTGGCAACAAATTCGGAACATTCTATAGATATAAAAAAATCTCAAATATTAAATTTTAGTACAATAGATAATAAATAGATAATAGTGACTAATAAATTAATAGTGACTTTTAATTAGATAAGAACATCCTATTTGTAGTTAAAAAAAAGTTAAGTAACTATTCTCGAATATATATTATAATTGATAAGATGAACCTTAGAAAAATAGGTACTTCATTATAAACAAAGGGATAAAAACGTTCTTAAATTTCCATATTGTATAGTCATTTAATTTACATGGCAAAGAATATTGTATATATACATTTTATATATATATATATATATATATATATATATATATATAATTTCGACGATAGAATTACGGAAATGTCCGAGCTGGAATATCAACTTGTATCACACATCAACCAGTTGAGAACAATGTTTGTGGATATTGATGTAGGTAAATTCGCGCGACCTTCTAGCTCAAGGATCACAATTTGTTCCTTTCTTTCTCTTTATTGCAATCATATAGCACAATGGAAGTGTTCGTCCGCGCGCATTGAAATAGCTTTCGTTGTTTATCAGACATACGGAAATTACGAAGGAGTACACTAAATTGCGAGCACACGCAGTCAAAAACAAAGGGGGAGGGGGTCTCTTATCTTTGAAAGTTTGATAAAAAAAACTATTTTTGAGTATATTTTTTGAAAATGTAATAGGAATTTTCATATTTTTGTAAATGTATTCTACATATATATAGAATTAGTTTCAATAAAAATTTGATAAAAACATGTTATTCTCTTAACGTATTCTCTTTAAAAGGAACATTTCAATACTAGTTAAAATATTATTCGAATTGTTTGCCATTTCTCCTATCAATGTTTTCCCCTTAGTTAGTAAAATGAAGTGTATTTTTCCATTGCGGTAAAATACGCGAGTGTGCGTGGCTGGCTCGTTTAGAGCGATACATGATTTATGAGCGCAATGAGCGTAGGAGGGACCGTCGTCCGAGCGCAGGATAAGAAGTCGTAGGTGCACTTCCGGTGCGGCGTTGCTTTGCAACTAACATGCGTAATTACGCGGAATAACGACTGCTATCGAGACTCAGTCCAAACACTCGCGATCTGCTATCGCGTGCACGTGTAATAACGTAACAACGTAGAGGCATTGTTTCGTTGTATGGATTAATTGCGAATGGCTGGGTCGCTAATCAATCTGTCATAAATTACAAACAAGAAGCGAGCGACGGGATTGAGACGCGCGAGCGGACGTCCGGAAGACGAGCGAAGCAAGAAATAAATGTCGTTTAATACTTAACATTCTCGAATAGGATAGAAGGGAAAAAATATCCACGTTTAATTGATTATTTTTAATTACAAGATGTTTAAAAATTTAGCTATTATATTCATACTGAAAAAGTAATTTTGCTAAAGAATCTAAAAATTTGGCTAGATACAGATCTGAAAATAATTTTGTTGAATAATCAAAATAATTTTTAAGGAATTTTAAATATGAGTGGTGTTGTAAAATATTTTAATACTCTAGCAATCAATTTTATTGTCCTATTTTATTGTCTAATTGTTTGATGGTCCAGCAAAATAATTTTAGATCTGTAGCTAGCTAAATTTTTAGATTCTTTAGTAAAATTGTTCTTTCAATGCAATATTCAGTATTCAGTATTTATTTCATTTTTTGTTTTGATTCTTTATCTATATATGACATATACAGATAAACATGATTAATTAAATGTATTAAGCAAGATGGAAATGTGTAAATCTAAAAATATAAATTGTATATCGGAAGTCATCCTAAACCACAAGGCAAAGATTAAAATGAATAAATAAATAATAATTAATGTTCTTTACATATTAAAAGCATAGAAGGAATACTTTTGAAAGATAGACCATGTTAAATTGAATATCTGTGCATTCTTCTTATATGATAGACAGAATTACAATTATGTCGAAGCGAGATAGATAAGACTTATACCAGTCCGCATAATGGACGAATTTCATGTCATGCGAGGCAGATAATTGATTGTGTTCATTGCTATCATTATTCATGCAATGTTAACTTTAATTTCGGCATTCAATTTATTCTATCTTATTTTAATTCTTAAACTTAAAAAACAAAAAGTAAATTAAAATTAATTTAAATATTGATCGAGTAAATATAATTCAGAACTGTTAAGAGTTATATTTACTCGATTATGTCCATTTCTCAAGTACACAAGTCAATATTAGGAAAAGTGACAAACGCAGATAAGAGTATGCGCATCATGAAGTCATAAATCACACGACAAAATCGAAACGAAGAAAGTAAAGGACGCCAGAGAAACGTTGATTACAACTGAATACAACTGAAATACAAAACATTGATTACAACTGAAATATCGATTTTCCAACGACCTGATTCACGGGACAATCGGATTCCAGCTGCTAATCGGACGTGACGTGTTACTCGCGAGACATTGTCGGATCTATTTGTTCTCTAGCTGTGCATTTCCTCTTGCATTTCTAAATCTGCCTATTTCACTTGCACTCTCTCGTATTCCCTGCTTCCAATGAATATATATACATATATGTATATTTCAAATATTCATCTCGATATATGACGATCGGAAAGTTGCTGAAATTAAAGTTATTATTTTGTAATAAATATACAGAATGACATAATTGTTGCAGTTATTACTGTTAAGGAGAAATGCATTTAACGGTTTTCAAAAGCATCTTAATTATCGCAAAAAGTTCAAACAATCATTATTTCAAAAACATACATACGTCACTGACATGCAACCTAATTATTGAGTTTTTTTTACTATAATACTTATTTTTGCATATTTAAATATTTTTTAAGTGTTAGTTTTAAGTATACTATAATTTCTTCTATACAGTATAGCACTTAATTCATTTCATTTTATTCGTTGCAAAATAACAGCTATTTAGTTTCAACAATTTCGTCATTCTATATACACATGTCTACCTCAAAAATAAATATCTGGTTTCAGTATGTGAAAGGAGACGTTGAAAGAAGAAAAACATAGGTACGAAAAGTGCAGGTAAAATGAATGATCTTTCTATTATCAGGAGACGGTAGAACGTCTCGGGTATCATAAAATATAAGACGGATCTTCGAACTTTGCAGGAAGGCATTAAAAGCCAAGAGGCGCGTGAGAAGCGCGATTAGAAATCGCCATCTTTCCATGGCAGGAAGTTTCTGTCATGAAGAAAAGAAAAATATTAAATCGATTTAAATAAATTACGACATAAATAAGTATAGACATAAACCGCAGAGTCATTCGCGTTACTGAGCGTAATTGGCTATTTTTTCTCACCAAGACGAAAATCAATCCGGCGATACGCTGCACCGTCTGGCATATAAGAAGGAAAACGACTATCTTATGAATGTCAAAACATTTGTAATACCTACTGATGCGTACGTCACATGCGAGCTACTATCGCACGATTACGATTGATCACGATCTATAAAAGGCTTCGTGTCAAAGATCGAATACTCTCTAAATCTCGTGGAGTGAAATCTTACTCGAAGAGAATAAAAATTTAGCTTGTCTTGAAAAAAGAATGAAAATACGGCTACTCTTGTTCAAGAGGCAGATTTTCATCTTTTTTAAAGTGAGATTTATTCTTTTAAAATGATTCACTCCAAAAGAGTAAATCTCACTTTAAAGAGTATGAAAATCTGCCACTCTTGAATAAGAATGGCTGTATTTTCATTCTTTTTTCAAAACAGGCTAAATTTTCAATCTCTTCGAGTGAGATTTTACTCCACGAGATTTAGAGAGTAAGATTTAAACTAGAAGCCTTGAACAGGGAAAATCCCTCGAAAGAAAATCCTTGTGGAAGGTGTGCATACAAAACATTACATACAAAATGACAACGATAACAATGGAATTATCTTTCTTACACTTTAAAAAATATAGGTGAATTTAACACTATACAGTGCAATTTATATGTATAACAATTCTCACACCGTTGGTGTTAATATTAATAATTAATTATATATATATAAATTAATTATATATATAAATCTGTATCTAGCTGAATTTTTGGATATTTTAGCAAAACCATTCCTTTCCGTGTACACCTATTGTACAATAGATCGTAACTAATACAGGCTGAGAGAGGAGTAAAATATTTAAAAGATTTCCTACACTGAAAAAAAAATTTGTTCAATTAATTAAACACATTTAGTTGTTTACAGATTTGATTAATTCAACAAATTTTAATTGAATTCAACCGTAGTCTGCTTAACGTTGAACAATTTGTTAAGCAGACTACGGTTGAATTCAATTAAATAAAATTTGTTGAATTAACCAAATCTGCAAACTAAATGTGTTTAGTTAATTGAAACAATTTTTTTTTCAGTGTAGAATTCTAGACAATTCACCAAGAAAAAAGTTGTTCATTTGACCAATTTAACTAGTTTGCCTTTATTTCTTTCGCTGAAGAATTGAAAAAGATGAATTATTTAAATTCAGCCGAGATTGAGAAAAAATTGTTTGTAAAAATTGTTGTATTTAAGCTAAATATAATAATACAATAATAATACAATAAACAATTTTTTCTCAGTGTATCTCGGCTGAATTTAAATAATTCATCTTTTTCTAATTCATAAATTAGTCAAATAAACAATTAATTTAATCAAATTAATTTTTTTTTTCAATGTTACAATTATCTCGAATGTCTTTGGAATTCCTCTGGACGATCCAGAACGCTCTAAAAAAAAGAAAACGACAGTGTCCAGAAAAAAGAAAACGAAGGCAATCTTAATCATCCTTCCACCTTCGACCGGCGTGTAAACATGCAGAGACATGTCGTTGCCGTGGTTGCCAAAAGGGAAAACGAAGTTTGTTGCATCGAGTTTCCGCAAAAAGGGAGGGAGGAGGGAAGGCATCGCAACTTCCCTTTAAACGCGGAAGACGCGACAAAATGGAAAGGGAAGCGCAATTAGAGCAGGAATCATAATTCCGAAAGTGCGATTCCGTCGCATGGCAGCCGATCGCGACGCAGGATGGAGCTCCGTCGCATTGGTGTGACGATTATCACGGATGCCAAATGACAAATGCTCGATACGAGGCAATTCCATTACTGAATTTTCTGGCGATTAAAAAACGTGCTTATCACGAGACGTCAGAACGGAGACTGGAGAGTTGGGACACGTGCCGACGATTCGGCGGATCGGTCGCGAGAGGGCATAAGATGGCGGTAATTTTTTCTCTTTTCCCTTTTCTTCGCGCGTGCGAGACGAAGGGGAAAGACTCGGCGAAGTCGCGCTGTGGTTTTTTTCAACACTCACCTGCAGACTTGCGTTCGCGTCGTCGATAATCTTGTCCGTTTCCATGTTGATCATCTTACTCGCGTGACGTCCGTTATCTGTGGCCTGGCGCTTCGCGCGCGCCGAAGTATCGCGAATAAGTGATGATAGACGGGATTCTGCCACGGGGCGATCGCGCGACGGGAATGGCCGGGCCGATGGGATGTGTCGCCGCGCCGAGAAAGAGAGAATCACGTCGGGACAACGTGGATTACAATTGCGAACGCAACGGCAAGGAGGTGCGATGACGGTTCTCGTTACGAGTCCTCACCATGCATCGCGACGGAGCAACATTTCTATTAACCAAAGCACAACAGTTCGGGAGCGTACCAAACTATGTCACTTTGACTTGTACACACGCCCGTACGTGTGAGTGTGTATATGGATATACAAGTCGATTATTCGCGTGCCAGGCGGACACTTTCTTCTTCGGATTCACGGTTGAATGCTATATAAACGCGGTGTGAACGGCACGATATCACGGTGATCTCAGGTCTCCCCTTTACCTCGGCACCCTCGACGAGAGCAAGGGGAAAGGGGGAGGAGAAGGGGGAGGTGTCGCGATTCGAGCCTGCTTGTAGCGTGGATTATGCCGAACCGAACTGGCAACTACCGAGCGACGAACCGACGAACGCCGTGCGCGCCGTTTACGGCCGTGACTCGCGATCCCAGAACACGACTCGAGAAAACACACGAACGTTCTGGTACGTACTGCAACGTACTGGTTTTTCAAGACACGTCCTCGCGTAGCAGGACGATCCCGCAATTGGCCGACGGCGGCGGTGGCGGCGATACGGACAGAACGCGATGGAACGCGAAGTTTCGACGTTACGTCGGCGCGAGAACGACAACGCCTGCCAACAGTGCCAATACACTGCTCTGAATAGTCCGAATTGACTGCTCCGGATCGAACGATTCGCGCGCCATCATACTACTTTCAAAATGGCAGCCGGCGCGCGATAAAATGCCCGGTTCAAAAATGCTTAAATGCTTTTTTTGTATATAAAGCAAAATTTCAGCTTTAAAAATCTGTGTTTTTAATTGCGGTACGATAATTTTTGACAGAACAATTTTAAGGCAATCAATATCAAAATACTCCTTATTTAATCCGCGGTAACAAAAAATCTTAGAAACATTTTTTAAAAACGATTTTGTAGAAAAAACTTTAAGCTTTCATATTAGAAATTTGAAAATTTTAACAAGTTTTTTTTAGGCACGTAAATAGGCCCACAAAGTGAGAAAAAAATTTCTCATTTTGTCCAACTCATAGATTTCTAAGTGTAAAAATTATTAAACTTACAGAAACTAAAAGGTAAAGTGATTTTTCAAAAGTAAAGATTTTAAGCTTTGAAATCCTTTTTTTTTCAATGAAATTTCATTTTTAACAAGTTCCAGCTGCTTGAATTTTGAAAGTTCATAACGCTGAACTTTTATTCTGATTCAATATGTACATTTTATAAATAAGAACATATTTTTTCACAATTATTAGATTATCAATAATTTGATGATAAAAAATTACTGTTTTAAATTAAAATTAAATATTATCAGTTCTGAATATATTTATCCTATGATTGAATAATAATTTCGAGTTTGAAATGAATCTATTTTAAAGTACGAAATATTCCTTTCACCGGTAAAACAAAACTGCATCCTGATGAACATTTTATATTTAGAAGAAAATAATTGTATGTTCATTCTTTTTTACTTTGCAATTTTTTGTGCTTCAATATTTTCTTGTCTTTTTCTTTCCCTAATATTTGAACATACTGACAGTAAAAAATTTGTATTTGTATTTGTATTGGTATATACTATAATATATATACATATATACTTATTTATATATATATATATATATACTTATTTTAAATGCAGAAAGTATAACATATACCTAATGCATTTAAAAAAGATTGTATAAGAAATGTAATCGAAAAATAAGCGCTGCAATATAAACATACGAATTTTTTTCAAGATGAAATAACAAAATAAATTTATAAAAATGAAATATATTAAATAATTACGTAATATAATTATTTATTTCTTATATTTTAAATGTAAGCATATAGAAATAAATCCTATTTTCTATTTTTAACATGATTATTTCGACAATGTTTCCTTTGTATTGTATCTTTTATATGTAAAATGAAGTAATTATATACTCTTAACAATGTTACAAAAATATAATAAACCCAAATAAAGAGATAAATCTAAAAACATAATATCATTTTTACTTTGTATGTGTAATATTAATTTTAAAAAATATTTTTAAATGACAATTTTATTGATATAATTTAGATCTTAAAACCAAAATTAATTTAAAATATATTAAAAATATCACATTATTATGACTAAGCTCTGTTTTTTTTATTAGCTGGAAATTTTAATTAATTAGTAATCATATCACAAATCTTCTTAATAATAATAATAATAATAAAGTTAAATAGAAGAAAATAAAACAAAATACACAGCATAAATACGAACAATTATGCGAACAAATCTTACACACACACACACACACACACACACACACACACACACACGCACACACACACGCACACACACACGCACGCACGCACGCACGCACGCAC
>Ga0157363_1007023_pt1 | contig 10637 bp, 2 predicted proteins | sample AttsexASBM1_FD_111477 | JGI IMG/M metagenome (GOLD analysis project Ga0157363, IMG submission 111477) | Fungus gardens microbial communities from leaf cutter ant in Ribeirão Preto, State of São Paulo, Brazil - Atta sexdens ASBM1 | ecosystem: Host-associated > Fungi > Mycelium > Unclassified ...
CATCATTTAGTGATAAACGTAAAACAAATTGGCAGGTTATTGGATATTATCAATAAAAAATGACAACAATTTTTGAAATATAAAAGATATTTTACAAACTATATAATAAAAATTACCAAGCAAACTGTGAATTATTCTAAGGCAAAATATTTACAATGCGCTTCGTAAAAATTTACATTTTACATTTTAATTACACTTTAATATGGATTAGTTGATGCCATTATACATATTATTACATATTGGCATTATTTAGTATTTATTTTATTTAAAATAATAATAAATTATAAAAAATGTTTAATATTGCAAAATTACTGAAATTTTTACTATATTTTTAGTAATTAATCAAACATATTTTATTGTGTAAATAATAACAAATCAAAGAGGATCACATAAAATTCTTTAGAATATGATGATTTTTAGGTAAATTCTAACAGAAAATTTCCTCCGTGTAAAGAAATACTTGTGTGATAAATCATTGCAAAAAGTAATAAAATAATAAAATTAATAAAGTCTCTTAGCATTATAAAATTGAAATTAGTGTCTCGGTGCGATCATAAAATTGGTTATAGCGACGCAGCCTGTTATTAGAATGACAAAGATCCGCGAGTATATTTACGGTCATAAAACTGTCCGGTTGTTGGAAGTAGTTTTGGGCACTTCCGCCATGTTCAGCATGAATTTTGCATATTTAACCGACGAGCTCAGTAACAGACAACTGTTGCCGCGGGCTACAGCGCCTGTCGAGGTTGAATATCCAATATTCCAACAGCGTAATATTAAATTACGCGATAGGACTGGATGCGGAATGAAATTTTCTTAACTTTCGCATAGCAATCGGGTAATACCACCGGCTAAATAGCAGCCGCATAAGAAAGCTTGTCTCTTAAGCCAATTTAAACCGTTGACATTGCACCCGACAGTTTCTAGTTTTCGAGTCTCGGAAGAAGATACTGATAAAACTTTCAGTCGACGTTTTAATTCTATTTGTCAATTAGGTGTATTAATAAAAGAAGAAATCAATTGCATGTGATATAATCAAATTTTTCTCGTATTCAAAAGTTACATTACCATTATTTTTACTTCTGAACTATGTTACTATAATTGTTATAGTGAAAATAAGACAATGTGAGAATGACAAACGTTAAAATAGCAAATTAAAATTATTGCTAATGCGGAAGTAATATTGGCGACATCAGTTAACCATTTAAGAGATTTTTTTCAAATATATTCTCTTACATTGTCGGTTAGCGTCCCCTAATGAAGTCGTCGAAAGAAGAAGAGCCACGTAACTTGCGATAATCTGGGCGGCGCGCAAGCTCATTTGAATAATTAATGCAAAACGCTTCCTAAATAACCTGTGGGGGATCGTTGTACCTGCACCTGGTTGCGCGCTTGTATGGAAATCCTCGCACAAAAATTGCTGCGATTTGGACGTTTTATCGTTTAAGTGGCGTACTGGAAAAGTTTATTGAATCTGTCGGGAAAAAGGTCAGGCCACCATTGTGGAAGTCTCCTGAATTAATTTAGATAAGACAGATAGCTCGTCACAAATATTATACATGTTTTACAATATAATTTACGATCATAATTTATTGATTTTTGTAGTTATATACATGTAGTTATTAAATATAAAGTTTAAAAAGTATCAATGTAGATAAAGTACGTATGAAAAACCAAGATTTATTAATATTTTAAATGACTTTGCAGATATCACAATATAAATTGAAAAAACAATTATGGATGCATAATATAACAAGATTGCATTATGAAGAACTTTTTGTATGACATTTTTATATTGAAATACTATATACCTGTGTCATTTTTGTAATACTCGTAATTTTTTTTTATATAAATCCGCATGTATTACAAATTAATATAATTTTCATGATTTATAATGTGTCTTCATAAACATCTCACTTTTTCGTATCTCGCTTTCGCAGGTAATGTACTACCTGATAATGAATAAATAATTGCATTACGGTCCAGTTCTGCGTAATTATATTAAAAGATGGTATTGCCGTAAAAAAATGATGTTAAAAAGCTTTTTCCTCTTCTTATTTCTCCGAAGGCACTGGTAATGAGCTTTTACTGCATGAATAGAGGAGCAAGATGGACCTTTCACTGTGTATACACTGTAGGTGCTAGACGTGAAATTAGTCCGCATTTATATTCTTATTTGCATACAATAGAATCAGACACCGTAATAATTGTTCTTTTATCCCAACACTTTATCTCCACGTTTATCAACCCCTAACACAGAATTCTAGGTATTCTCGTAAGGAACAGCTAAATATATACGCGAGTATAATAGCGAGTAATTATATCAATTTTACGAGTTGTCTGATAGAGCCAATTAGAATGGAACGCATTAAAAACGTCTTAGTCTGTTAAAAATTAAGCGTGAGAGGAATATAAATACGGCGTAAATAATAGCGAGCAATGTATGAGATAATTATAAGATATTTTTGTTCCCACTGGTTAGTTCATTAGTGCGAGCTTAAGAGAGGTACGATCTACGGAACGACTGCAGCTGCTAAATCGGTCAAAGTCTCTACCATGACTGGCAGACGGGCATGACCCTCGACTGCTCTCGTGTCACTGTCTATCGAACCCTAATTCCTTTCTCGAAACGACACCAAGAAAAACATAAACACGTGTTTTCGAATGACACGTTCTATCAGAACGTGTTATGAGTTCAAGATTTTGTCATCGATGACTTGAAAAGTCTGACGTGAGACTTTTGTCATTATGAGATTAAATATTAAAAAGTAGATAAACACTTCAGAGTTTAAGAGATTCGAAAGTAGGTTCTCTTTCGCTACTCTTTAAATCTGGCATACTTTGTACTGATAATCAGTGAAGTTCAACTAAAAAAGAAAGAATGTTTGAGCATTGTATAACTAAAATACTGATATTTAATTTCAATCTTCCAATATCATATTCATTGAATTTAAGTACTAAAACAAGATTAGCTAGATTAAGGATCTCATTTAATTCACTGATTACCATTGGCATATTTGGCACTAATATTAGTGATTATCCACTGATTTAGAGAGTAGTTTTACACTATTCTCAAAATACACGTTCATTTATATTAATAGATTAATTCGTAAGTCAGAATGTATCGAATTTTTATCTAGTCGTCTGCGATTTCAAAATAAATGCTTCCACGGGATTAAAAAAATTCACTCCAAATTGACCAAATAATTCATAACAGAAAGCGGATAACCTGGAGCGGCCAGAGTTTACGAATTCGACTGTTTATAATGTACTGCCCATTCGCGTCGTTATGATTCCGGTCCAGCGCGAAGCAGATTTGCCGGCGGGTGGGTATACTGTGCGCCGATAGTAATTGCGCCAAACAAAGCCTTTGATGTCTTTCCTGACGCTGGATTTTAAAGGCTGTCTCGAAGTGCGCGCATTCCGCTAGCAGACCGCAGCAGAATGCAATGGTCAGAGGTAGAATGGAGCATTCTGGATTTGCTTTGAGCGCGAGCACACACTCGAGCTGTTTGGTTCCCAGTCGTAATAACTAATATGCGAATATGTTGCCGCTGACACTAACTAAATGCGAAATATATATGCGATTTGCGGTAATTCCCGCCAAATACGAACCAGCTTAACCACCGCTGACACATTGAATTACTTTGCTGTTAGCTGTGATGCTTGTTGTATGTTAAACAAGTTTTTAATCAAATATTGACACAGTAAATTTATTATATATATTTTTCTTAAGGATGTATGTATCATAACTGAAAAATTAAAAATATAAAAATTCCAAAGATTTTATTATTATATCTGATGTATAAAATTTGGGCATACATAATTTATTTATTTAAAAGTTATTCAATTCTTTTATTTATGTAAAATCGCGTTTTGCCATACTATTTATAAATTTGAAGAAGTAGCGTTATGAATTAAATTACATTTTTTACATAACTACTATATTAATAAACATTTTCTAATAAATATTTGTGCAAAAGTTCATGTGGAATTTACTCATTTAAAAGTTATTTATCTAAAACTGCAACAAAATATAGTCATTGCGCTGCATTATAAGCCGAATTATTTTGTTTTTTTTTTGTAGTTAATTTCAGAACGTTTTTAACAAAAATTTTTTAGCTAATATTGACTGATATTGACCGGCTTTTCGAATGATCTTTTAGCTGACATTATACAGCCAAAACATTTTTAAACGTTTGCAATTATTTTCATTAGCAATATATGTAATAAAAAGTAAAAGTATCTTTGTAAACGATAAATTTTAATAGTATGCATTTATGTAAACGCAGTTAACAGATTTTACATTATAGATCATTCTCTTGTATACTTACATTGATACGTTAAAAAAAATATAAAAAAAAAATAAAAATATTTTTTATTAGATGGCATAACAAATAGGTTCATAATAAAAAGAAAATAATATAAAATTAAGTAATTTTTTTTAAATATTTGTATAGTAACATATATACTTCAAACGAAAATTTATTTCTTGGTTTCATCCTATTTAGTAATATGTCTTAAGATTGCGCTCCAATTGAGCTACAAATACTTCGAAGCTTTTGGTTGAACAATCGAACGAAAGAATTTTACTAATTGATCAATCAAAAAATGTTTCGAAGCATTCATAGCATCATAGATTGTCTAACTCACATGTTTTTTTCTATAGTCTTCTATTTTTATTATTTGAACACATCTACGCTTTTTAAATCTTAACTGTTGATTTAACTGTTCTTCACAATTGTATACTATTATAATTATAAAATTTGCAATTTATATGCAATTAATTACGAATATAGAAAGGTACTACAAAATGGCTTGATGAAATCGCAAATGCTTATAACTGGATTCAGAATCGATCATGAAATATTAATCGCTCATCTCTCTTATTAATTATTATATACATATATAAAACAATGCCTTCAATTTTCATCAACCAAATATACGTATTCGTTAAATTTTATTATTAAATCTGTTTCGAAAATTTATTTAAACATATAAAGACAATCATGCATTATAAATAATTAACATATCATATTATATTATATTAAAGGCAAGTCTTTTGATAATATCAATTTATTTTAATAACAGATGATTTATTCTCACTTATATATATAATTATTTTATTTATGTATATCGCAGTCAAATATTAATTTAGTAAATATATGTATACTTACATTTACTAATCAATATTACACACATACTAATTTGATAAGAAAATGTTTATTCATAAGCAACGAAATTTAAACTTTTACTAGTAAATGCATTTTCATACTTAATTTAAGATATAAATTATAATAAAATGAAGTCAATTATCGATGCAAAACTAGATTATATATTCTACAACATATTCGTAAGAATAATCATTACATAATCAGCAATTATAACTATCGTAAACTTTAAAATCAACCGAGCATTTACGAGGAATAAACATTTTTATATTCAATTGATATATTTGCTAAAATCCCACGTAAATGTATAAATGTGACATATACATATAAATAATTTTTTAATAATAATTGTATAAATTTTCACAATAAAAATGGCACTGACAATAAGCGTAACAAGCTTGCTCATTAAATTTTTATTTGGGACACAAACGGGGACACATTGGGAAGTAACTTCAAATATTTGTAGGAAAAGACGTGCAAGCTTTTCCCTACAAATCCCTATTTTCTCGATGACGCTCGAATCTTCCGTATTTGCGATCAAGGATGTTTCTTCGTAGAAAGCGTAAGGTAAATTTGACGATTTCATTAACTGACACTTGTGATTTCATTGTACGCATTGTCTGAGTGAGTTAAGTCAGTTGTCCGGAAGTCGGACCTTCCTCTCTTATCTCTCGCACATTAATCACGTCTTCTCGACCTGAGCCGCTCTCTCAAATAGGTGGCTACTTGTCAACATGTCAGCAGTTCAAAGATATAAACGATTATTCCTCGAGTATGATAAACGACATCCCTACATGAATGAATGAATCGACAGATAACAACAATGTAACGGTTCTATTAATTCCCGCGCAATCGAGCGTTAGAAGAGACATAGACAATCCTATTGATAATAATCGTGATTGAATTAATGCACATAACATTCATCAAAATTTATTATTTTATTATTTTTGTCAATTTTGTTATAAATTGTAGCATCAATTCGTCTGATAGAATTAAAAAGAATTAAGAATTGTTCATTTTTTTCATAGATTATTATTCATTTCCAGAAGAAAATATCGACTAATAAGAAATGAAATATATTACATAAATTATAAAAATATTGAAACAATAAAAATGTAAATTTTTCACTGTAAATTCATATTTGCATTGCTAAGTTAAAAAAAATTCTGAAACTGTAAAAATATCCAAAAGAATTTTTGAATAATATACTTATTCGAGGGAGAAAATGGCATTCCATCGTGATTTTGAATAATATAACTTTATTAGGAGGTCAGGGGTGTCGGCGGAGCTATGAAAATGTTCATGCAAGCATTTCAAACGGTCTCAATTATGCTAGACACGTTTCAGTCTTTAGGAGAAGTCCTTACCCGGCAGTGTGACAGTAGTTTCTCTCGTCGCGCATGAATAGAGAACGACCGTGAAAGCGCCATTGAAATTACAGGAAGGTAACTTCCAACTCAAATAGTTAAAGGCTTTAACGAGTTACAATTAGCAGGGGGACTGCGCTGTTTGTCCTATAATGGAATTTGCTAATGATAATTCAATATCGCGCTAGCTCCTTTCCGCGTATTAACGGACGAAGAGGTCGTCGTTGAATCCTGGCGCAAGCTTAAAACATTTTGTTCTCGGAGTCCCGGAGGAAATAACGTATCTGAGATTAGTTAGAAAAGAAACGTGAATCCAGAGAGGTAAATTTTCAACAAGTAATTTTTATCTCTCTGACAAGCAGAAACAAATTTCTCGCTTTTTCCTTCTTTTCTTTTTTCTTTCTTTTACAGTATATATCAATATTAATAATATTGAAGAGAATGAAAAATCAATTAATTGCATTCAGATTTTTACATATTTATATATCGTGAATATAAAAAGGCATTTATTTCATATCTGTAATTTATGCAAAATGTTTATTAATTTATGCAAATGTTTAACAAAAATTTATTATTTTGAATTTATTAATCTTGAAATGTTTTTGAAGACAACTGTTCGCGCAATCATGAATACATTAAATAGCAAGATGAATATATCTGACTCATTATGTAATCTCATTTGGTAATGTGAAACGTACTTTTCTTACTCCTACATTCACTGTTTCATTATATTTGTGGCGACATTCATTCTCTTTCTTAAATATTACTAAGTTTCCCTATTCTCTGCTACTTATATATTATTGCAATACTTCTTTTATATCTCAATTAAATCTCTTAAGCTATGAAACATTAAATTTTTCTACTATATATGTACATTATTAACGTAATTAAATTGTGCATAAAAATACTAATTCTTTTAATTATAAAAGTAATTAATTTTTACCATAAAAAGTTAAAAATTAAAAGAAGATTTTGTAATTGTTAATATGTCAACAAGATATGTGCAAATATTTATATTTATTAAAATGTATATTACTATCAGAAATAGGCGAATCTTCGTTCTATATTCAATGAATGGAGATTCTATCTGTATCAATATTACTCCATTCTAAGCCATTGTAAGAAGAAAAAATTGTCTATTCAGGAAACACGATGTGGAAAACTTTTGTATGACAGTTTATAGTGATTACCTATCGAGCATTTCCCCATACTACTATCGCTAAACTTAGCTTTAAAATCACCGACGTGAGAGGCTCGTCAATAAACTCGGCTCGGTTCGTTCGATCTCTTTGGAAATCAGGAGAGGACTTCGTTCCGTTATCTCACCCCGCAATGCCTAAGGCTATGTCGTATACAAGCTCTTCATTACGACCGAACCGCTTGGAAATGTATAGAACGTTAGAAATTTCTAAAGGTCGTATAGATACGAAATAGAACGGAATATCCTTCATGATTATTGATTTCATTTCTAACTTTCTATAATATTATAATTTAATTAATTATTGTTAAAAATAATAAAACAATTACAAATTATTAAAGAAATAATTAAATCTTTTAAATCTTAAAATTAAGGATTGTAAAAACTAAGGATTAAAACTATTTAAAAACAGAAAACAGATATAAATAATTAAAAACATATAAATGATACGTAATAATTGCAATCCAAACTTATTTTTTTAAACAGAGTTATATCGCAATCACAGAATAATTCCAGAATACATTTCATTTCTGTACTAAATATCCTTCTCTATATACAGATGACAGTGTGTAAACGCGTAATATTCGCTGAAGTGGGTAATACGTTTCCGGGTGACCCCATAGATTTTCAGCATCCGCGGTCGTGGGGACCACGGTAAACGTAGAGAACATATTAAGACGCGTTGGTCGACGTGGAACGAGGACAAGGATCTTCGGTGACTCGGAGCTCAAAGCTTTCCTGGGAGGCGGATAGGTGGTACCGAACGGCTCTGCTGAGCCCGACGTATCTACGGGTCTGCCTGCCCTGGCCTTGTACCTCCGCAAGGCAAGGTAGTCGAGGAAGTTGAAAGTGGGCGTTAGGCGTTAAGATGATATATGTTATTCGCTTAATTAAGCGCTTGTCCGCGCAGAACGTCTGAGCTTACACAGGAAGAGCAAACTTGCGACGCGAGGAGGTGGGAACGAGTTGTGGAAGCGTGCACAGTAGCTCATAAGGGTCGAACAGAAGGAACACAGAGTAGAACAGGATATTCGACTTTTTTTTTGCATCGTACCACAATACATTAGCAGAACATGGCGAATCTTCGTTCACGAGTTGTAACACGCTGTTCTAAAAACACCGAGCTTAGCTGTACCGAAGCTAATCCTATGATGACGAAAAAAATTTGAAATTTTTTAATTTGCATTTCTCGTTTTTTTGTCTTTATATATATATATGTATTTATCATAAATTATGTATATCGCGACCATGAGATTTTATTTTCTAGGAATTGTATTTCCTGAGACTAATATTTAAGACATTAATATTTAAGATTGTATCTTTTATTATTTCTAATGAGTAGTAATATTCTTAATTTTATTTCCTTGTATATTTACTAGCAGCATTGTAAAAGCAATCATTAACTCTTTGTTCATATCTACAAAATTTTCTTAATTATTGAACGAAACATTCAGCATATTTAATTTCTTAATAATAGCATTATGAATCAGTGGATATGCGTGAATACAATAAAATAGAAGCGACATGCAAGCGCATCGAGTGAATACACAATGTAAATTGCAACGGTTCTTGAGGAAGACGTTTAAATAAGATTTCGGTATATTATGACATAGTTAGTTGGTAAAGGAGAATGCAAAATGAGGAGTATTATGGTAGCAAACCGTGCATACTGCTCCCTCATATAAGAAGATAGTAGAGAGAGTAAGTTCGTGAGATTACCACATAGTAATATTCTTCTATAAGAAGGTCGAAGAGAACGAAAGATAAGATTAATGTTAGATATATTCCTTGTTTAATTAAAAATCAAAATAACTGTAATAATATTTATGCTGGTATAGTATTATATCCTTATAAAATATTTCATATTTTTTCATAATGGATTGTCATTTGAGTAGCAAATGACAGATATTGAATTAAATGTGAATTAATATGTAAGTATAGTTATTATAAAAATTGTTATTACAAAATTATACGTGAGAACTTAAGGTAAAATAATTAAACGAAAAATGTTCAAAGTTTATCTAGAATTATTTATACATACATATTTTACGAGAGAACTCTTTTTTTTACTTAAAATTTAGAATATATATTTTTCTATATACAGAAAAACAATATTTAAATAAAACAAATCTGTTTGTGATATTAATTTGAATTTTGTAATATTTTTTGAACAAAATAAAATATTTAACAGAAGTCATGGAAATATTTTATTACATCTGTATCTTATAATATACATTGTAAATAGATGAGACATGTTATGACAAATAAAATAAGTATTTTTGTTAAATTCAAGATTAGATTTGTGGCTTCTTATTTTCTTATAAAATCAGTTTAAATGTTTCTTTTATGATTATTAATTATCCAGTAACCCTTAACGAAAAAGCATCTTAGCTGCAATGCGAATGAAAGAGAATTGAGAATGGCATAGAGCTTTTGATGGAAAAGCAGTTGTATAAATAAGAAATGAATAAATTGACCAACATAAGTTAAAATATTTGACGTTGTGCAGATCTATTAACTTTTATTAACTTCGGCTGAATGTATTTTTAGTGCGATTATACAGAGTTCTTTGTACATCATTTATCGAACAATTATAAAATAACAACACGTATACTTTTTCTATGAAATCTCTTTCTATGTAAAGTGATATTTTATAAACGTTGAATTCAAAGAGAGTTATGAAATTAAAGATAAGTTAATATTTATAAGTTTTAATAAGGGTAAAAATAATTAAATTAACAGTAATTTAATTATAATTAATATATAAATAATATATATAATTATATTAATATATAATTAATATATTATAATTTCCAGATTAGAAAAAAATTTATAGACGTATATTTAAGAATTCAATTTATCTCTATTTAAATCTCAATGTTTTATATTATATGCTTTATA